>ENA-UOWO01001789-UOWO01001789.1-activated-sludge-metagenome-genome-assembly--contig:-NODE-1789-length-27806-cov-6.336709_pt1 | contig 27806 bp, 18 predicted proteins | sample MGYA00238148_ERZ761564 | MGnify/ENA primary metagenome ERZ761564 (study PRJEB28885, sample SAMN05720194) | activated sludge metagenome | isolation source: Anaerobic digester | place: USA...
CGATCTATCCATTCTAAACATTCCTTGTAATCCCGGAAATCTAAGTTTAGTAGTTAATGGTTCTTCTCTCATTCCATAAACAGGATTAATCTCACCAAACTTGTCTGCCTGTTTAGTTGCATTACCAGTAATAGTTAATGCTCCAGGCCCAACCATCTTTTTACCTTTAACAAAGATAATAGATTTCATAACATTAATATGTGGAAGTACAGCATTAATCATTTCAGGAGAAAAAGTTTCTATCTGTCCTGCTTTTTTAAGTTTCTCATAAGTACCTTTTACAAATATTTCATCAGTAACAGGTAACAAAAGATTATGAGCATTTCTAGGATGTAATAGAATTTGTTTTTCTAAATCTAATAATTGATCGTCTAAAGTTTCTTCTCTCTTATTTTGAAATATTTTATCTTTAACAGATCCCCAATAAATCTTAAGCGAGTCAATGTCAAAATCTGAACCAACTTTCACAACTAACTCTGTAGGAACTATAACATAATTCTGCATTGTTGGCAAATGAAACTTCTTAATTTGAAACCAGTCATTAGAAGATAATTGCTGGTTAGGAATCCTTAAACCTTTAACTTGGAAATCGTCAGGTCGATTGGTAATATCATTATTAAGTTTATCAATTGCTTCAATTAAATTATTAGTCTTAGCCCACTTCATTAATGGTTTAACCCAATCCATAGGTAAAGGAATAATAATTTCAGCAGGATTAACTTTACTTACTCCTGATTCATCAAACTCAAACGAATAGAATTTAACAGCATCATCATTACTAGAATTGATTACTCTAGAACCATAAGGTTCATAACCAGTACTTGCTGCTTGAGGATAAGAACTACCTGATCTATCAAAACTGATAATGTTATTCGTAATTAATGAATAAAGAACATTCTCAATTTTATTCTTCAACGGTACTGTCTCTAACCCTAATTCTGGATTTGCAAAGAAGTTAATAATACTATTCTTTACATTATCAGCAGAGTTCTTAACTTGAGAAGATTTAAGAATTGTATCTCTTAATTGATCTAAAGATTCAAACTCCCCATCATATCCTATTTCTTTAAATAGATTAGTTCTATTATCAGATACTTGTTGTTTAACAATTGCTTTATATTGATCTACCAATGTTTCTGCATCAGGAAATCTTTCTTCACCATTAACAATAAGATTAGATAAAAGTATTTTCAAAGATTGAGTAGAACCTTTAATTTCTTTTTTAGTCTTATTACCTATCTTAACCTGATCTTTCAAATTATCCCAATCAGATAAATATGAAAGAATATCTAAATTCTCTGTAATTGCTTCGTGATTAAAGATACCTTCTTTAGTATAAAAATCTAAACCTCTTTCAGCAATATCACTGATATGCTTTCTATCAGAATATGTATCTTTATAATTATTAGCAGCCATCTTAGCATCTACGCCACCAACTTTATTAGCAGAACCCATATGGATAATATCTAAACCGTTAGTTAACATAGATACATTCATCAACTGTAAATTAGTGCCAACAATTGCTGAAGGTAATAATACGTGTTGAGAAGTTTTATATACAGAATTAAAAGCATAGTCTACATCTGCCTGTAAATTTTCAGGAACAGAATAACCAGCGAATTGAGTCTTTAATGTATGAATAGATTCTAACTTAATAGTCTTTCTACCAATAGTTCTTTTATCAAAAGATTCATTGGTTAAATCAAACGGTTTAAATTTATATCCTTTAAATTCAATTTCAATATCTTTAGCATCAGTTAAATTTTGATACTTTGCTATCTCCATTTCAATTCTATACATTAATTCAAATCCATCTGTCCAATCTCCGAGTCTCATTTGATACTGCTTGAATGCAGGTAATGACATATAAGATTGACCATCATTCTCATTAACCTTTGTAGAATATTTATCTTCATATAATCTGATCTTAGCCTCAATCTGTTCATCAGTATTAAGTGCTCTAAACTGTTTATCTTTTAAAAGATTATCTTCAAAAGTCATAAATAATTTAGATTCCTGTTTACCAGTAATTTTAGAAATTAACGGCTCTGAACCATTCATAGCAGGTTCCATTAATTTAGAAGCATAATCTTCTCTCTCTGCTAAAGTAACAGATCTGAATTGAGATAGGTCTTCTGGTAGAGTTTTACTAGCATTTGTCTTAACTTGTTCTCCAGTCAAAGGATTGAATACTAAAAGATCTACATTCAATTCTTGCTTAATTCTATCATGAGTATAATCATCTGTAACCATTACTTGACCAGTAGATGATTGAGGAGATAACCTTTTAAACAAATCATCAGCATTCTTAAATGCTCTAAGGTCACCACTGAATAACATAGATTCATATAAGTGATTACTAGTCTCATTAACAAAAGCAGAAACTAATGCTAATTTAACAGAACCATATCTAGAAACCATTTCATTATTAATACCCGGATGTTTACTTAAATCATCAGATACTAGACCTAACTCTTTAACTTTTTTAAGGTAATCGTTAAATTTATCTTTAACAACAGTTTTAATTTTAGCCAAATCTGTTGCTGTCATATTTTCAGGATTATCTACCATTCCAGCAAATCCGTCCTTTAATTTCTTTTTACCAAGATATTGAACAGACACTTTGTTCTGTTGAATAAAATTACTTACTTTAACTTCATTCTCAATAACTCTAACAATATCAGAAACTAACTTATCATATAGTGCTTCCTCACTTGAGGCATCAGATAAATCATATAAAGGATTGCCTCCAAAAGTATATGCAAAGAATGTAGATCTGTCAGAATGTTTCATTGACATACTTAATCCCTGTAAGGCAGAGTTAATATGTAACGACATTAAATCTGGTTCATAGATTTCATCAACTGTTTTTTCATCACTAGATGATTCAACAGTATAAGGAACAACTAGTCTTAATTGTTCTCCATCTAAAATCTTTTGTAACCATTTATTATTGATAATATAAGTATCTCCTTTTTTAGTTAAGTTGAATTCAGATACAGCAAACTTAGCATACTCTCTAAGTAAATCAATTTTATCATTCATACTCATATCCTTTGTAAACTTGGATTGAGCATATTTAATTCCATTAATTAAAGTAGTTTGTTGAGTATTTAAACCTAAAGTATATAACTTGTTTTCTCCAAGTCTTACCATTAAGTCTACTTGCTCTTCATACTCTGCTTGTTTAGTTGCTAACTCTTTAACATAACCTTCAATATCTAAAGATTGAAAAGGGTTAGCAGGATCAATTTTAAACTTCTTTCTTCTCATGGAAGTTTCCATTGACCATACTAAACTCAAATCATCTATTCTACTATCAGGGACAATACCTAAATGTTCCAACATTCCATACTCATCTTTATTATTAATGAGCAATTGCATTTCTTGTGCCCAATTATTCTGACCAAATAATTGTTGACTATTTTTAATAAGATTGTTTTTCCAATCTCTTACAATCTTCTCAATTCTGCTATTAGCATTAGCACTAAATAAATATGCTTGACCTTGATCGAATTTAAAGATATAAAAATCATTAACGGTCTTAGCCATTTCAGAAATAAACTTATTTCCAAACATAGGATTTTTATCTAAGATAGCAAGAAGTTCATCTTTATAGTTTAAATCTAATGCTCTTAATTCCTTTCTAAATTCTTTAGTAGGAATACCAGCCATCTTTAATGCTATTGTATTAAATGCTTTAGTCCAACTGACAGGTTTAGCAAACTTATAATGTTTACTTGTGCCATCTGTCAAAGAAGATAGAATCAATCTTAATTTAACAGACATAGATGCTTTAGGATCAACACTAAAAGATATAGAAAACTCTCTATTATCTTTAACATCTTTATCTAAAGAACCTTCAGTATCATCAACTTCATCATTATTTTCAATAGTAGGTTCTACATTATTAATTGTTAAACCTATCATCTCAAGTTGACGTAACACACCCTTCCATATTTCAGAACTACCAGACTCTAAATCTTCAAGTACTGCTAATGCTTGATCTGGATTATCTAACATATCATCTACTACCTGATCTTTGGTTGCTTGAATCATAATATTCAAATCACCAGAACCATCAGAGATAAAATCTGTAACATCAATACCTTGACCCAATACATTACTTAATAATCTTTGAGTAAATGATTGTATAACTTCTTGTTTCTGATCTACAGAGAATTCAGTATCTTGAATTAAGATTTGATCTGCCGAATCATAAGCATTATATCTAGGAGTTCCAGTAAATTCTTTTGCTAAAATTCTATCATATAAAACAGAATTATCTTTAATACCAATGATATTCTTTAAGAACTTAATTAACTTCTGGAAGAATGTTAATTCATTAGATTTAAATGCTTGTGGATTTAAAGTGTAGTCACTGAATTCATCTGCTAAGAATTCTTCAATTTTAGTTTCTTCAGATTCATATTTATCATATCTTTCTAAAAGAGATTTATAATTAGATCTTCTTTTAACTTCCTTATACATCTCAACTCTTTGTTCAGGAGAAAGATACATTCTAAATACTCTGTGAAAGGCTTCATGATAAGCAGTTCTTTCTGTAGCATGACTAGATAAAAGAATCTTTCCATCTGCTTGAAATCTACCTAAAGATCTATTATCAATTAAATCTACAACAACTCCTACCTCATTATCATCAATACCTAAATGGTCTTTTAACCATTTAATAGATTCATCTTGATTTCTATGAGGTAATTCCTGTTGTATTTTTCTAAGAATACCTTCACTAGAATATCTCTTAGATTTGTAAGTATACGAACAATTAGGTGTTGCCATTATTTACAGTATTTTGTTATTTCTCCGTTAAGGAGTTTTTGATTTAGTATTTCTGCTGGACTAAATATCTTATCAGCCGTAAGATTTGGTAATTGAGTTTTAGTTCTATTTCTCAATTGTTCTAACTTAGGATTTACTTTAGGTTCTTCCTTAGTCTCTTCTACTTTAATTTCTTCAACTATCTTAACAGTAGGACTTTTAGCAAATTGTAAATTCCTTGCTAATCTTTTAGGATAACCTTCAGCAATTACAGAGTCAGTTAATAGTTTTTCAGATTGTAAAAGAAAGGCTTTATACTTTCCTTCATTTTTAAACTTAATCGTATATCCACCATTAGTAGTTCTTTCTAAATAAGGATATTGAAAATCTGAATCTGCTCTAAGTAAATTCTCATTAACATTAAATCTCTTCTGTGCTAAGAAATCCATTAAAGATTGAATCTTAGAAAAATCATCATCCAAGAAAGCCTTTTGAATCTCTTTAACAGGAATAGTATTTTTATTACCTTCAAAGTCTATAAACTCAATATCATTATTGTGTAAATATATAGAACCTTTAGATGTACCAAAACCGAAATTAATTAAAGATTTAATTAAACCATATTCATTATTAGAACCAAACACAGGAGTTTCTTCAAATACTTTATCTGAATAACCGCCAGTACTATTCTTTTCTTTAATAACAGTTCTTACGGGTAACTTAACAGATTCCTGCGGAGCATCTTGTTTTAAAGACAACAAATATAATACAGACTTTGCTTCATCTGCATTAAGCAATGATTGTTTTAATCTATATGCTTGATCGTTACTAACTAACACAGAATCACCAATTCTAAAGTTATAGAATTTATTTCCCGCTTTAACACCTTGAGCAGTATATTGTTGTACAATATCACCATTAACTAATCTCTGATTCTCAATACTAAAGTCAGGAACATTACCTTCTGCTTTATTCCACACAATAGATCTGTCAGCATTTCTTCTAACTAATCTTTTACCATTAGTAATATTAATTGGTTGTAAGAAGGTATTAGGTTGCTGTAAAGAATTATACCATTTAGTATAATCTTCTTTAGACCATCTTGCAGCAGCATTCCATAATCCAGTAGATGATAAATTACCCTTACCAATTACTTCTTCTAATTTACGAATATCTACATCAGATAATCTGGATAAAGTATCATCAATTTCTTTAGGCATATTAATACCTAAATGGTTTAGATATGCTTCATAGATACTATCTGGTGCTATACGAGCAGATAAAGATTGCTTGCCCAATTCCTTATAAAGAGTATCAGGTCTATATAACGATGTAAATACTGGATTAGATATTCCTGAAGGAAGAGTTATTTTAGGTTTAGAAATAAACCTTTCGCCAGTATCCATATTAGTACCACTACTATTCATCATTGCTGTAGGAAAAGCAGCGTTAGCATTATACTCTCCATTACGATCTTTTTGAACAAGTGTTCCAGCACTAGGATTATCTTCCCATTGATTTGTATCTTCATTCCACAATTGAGGAATCAGATCAAATACTTCTGTGCCAGATTTAGTAATTCTCTTTGCAGGAATAATTATTCTTTGGTCTTCACCATATTCAAAAATCGTTCCTTCTGGTAAAGAGTTTATAAAATCAAACTTTTCTTTACTGGATGTTTTAGTAGTAGTGATTCTTTCTCTTTCAGATTCAACTTGACTACTATTAACTCCGATAGTAACAGCAGAATCATCTTTATATAAAAATATAAATAAATCAGTATCTTGTACTTGACCTCCACCATTCTCTATAATAACTCTTAACTGTTCTGAATCAGCACTAGTTTTATTAACAACTTTAACCTGATAATCATTAATATTAGTTATTTCATCTAAAGCCTTAAACCAATTTCTTTGATGAACAGAACTATTAAGTTTTGGTAAACCATCATCAGTTAAAGCATCATATACTTTACCTCTGGCATTTTCATATATTACATGTAATCCTGTAGATGGATATAAACCTACACCAAGATCATTCTCTAAAAATGCTTCATGTAATTTTTCATCTATAGGCTCATCAGTAGATATTTCTTGTGCTGGAGTTATAGGAATTTCTGTCTTTTGAATTTCTCTTTGAACATCTTCTTGAGGAACAACAGTTGATTGTACCTGCTCATCTTCTGTAATAGGTCTAACATTACCATTATCATCTACATATCTAGTTCCATCAGTATCTAACATTGTTTGAAGAACCCTACCATCTTTAGTTTTAATAAAGACCGGTTGATCTTGAATAGATTCTGCTTCTTGAATCTTGGCTTCAGCAGTTTGAATATTCTCAACTTTAGCTTCAGCAACCTTTAAATCTTTAGCTTCATTTTCAGCAATCTCTTGTTGAACTTCAGGTACTACTTCTTTCTGTGATTTATATAAATCATATAACTCTTTAACACCTTTCTTAGTAAACAAAGATTCATAGTAATCTGAAGATTCTTTTTCTACTTTTTGTTGTTCTTCAATTATAGATTCATTAATCTTTTTAAGAGTCTTTTGAATACCTGTAAGATTAGCACCTTCTATAATACCAGCAGCAGCCATCTCACCATTAGATTGAGCAATTGCTCGTTTAGCAACATTTGCTCTGGTTAATGCTTGAAACTTCTGATTAAAGTAATGCTGTTTAAATTCTTTATATGTTTGAGGGTTCTCTTTATCTTGGTAATATCTTTCAGGATAATGAGTATCTTCTACTTTAGAATAATTATCAAATACTTCATTAGCGGAATCTAAGAATCTCTTCTTATATTCATTAATCTCAACTGGAGTAGCTTCTCTACCTTTAACTTCGGCAAATCTTTTACTCCATTCAGGAACTACTTGATTCTCTACATGCTGTCTAAAGATTTCTTTACCGCCAGTTTGTCCTAAGAATGCTTGAGCATAATTAGCAGATAAATATTGACCAACTACTTCTTGAGTTTGTTTATCACCCATTTCAACAGCAGAGTCATATAAAAAATGTAAGTTAGATAATGCTTGTTGTTCTTGAGGCAATGCTGCTAATTTGGTAGGATCTAACTTACCATCAGTTAAAAGATCATTATACGACTTATAGTTATTGATCCAGTTTTGACTTAATAAATCTGACAAACCTCTTTGGTCTTTCCTAACTTGTCTTAAACCAATCTTGTTGAGTATATTATCATACTTACCAGATCTAGAACCATAAATTGCTTCCTCATTATTTCTAGCTTCATTTCTAGACATAAATACAGAAGCCACTGCTCCAAGTAATCCACCTAAAGCAATTGATTCATGTAAGTCTTTATTATTCTCAAAATCATCAGTATAGGAAGTAATAGAATTAAAGAATTGCTCTAAAGCATTATCTTTAATATTACCTTTCTCAACTTGTTGTTGAGTTATAGTTTGTAGACCTTCTTCAAATACACCTTCCTTAGCAAAGTTCTTACCAACATTCTTACTGAATGTACCAGCCTTTTCTTTAAAAGTTTTCTTGGTAGCTTGTTTTAATCCATCAATATCAAGAACACCATCTTTCATAAATTGACTAATCAATCCTTCAGCAGCTTCATCTTGACCAGATAAACCTACAGATTTCCATAACCATTTTTCTTCTAAAGCATTAGATACTGGAAGAATAATCATATTGGTTTTGAATACTGCTGCTGCACCTTTACCAGCATCTTGATTTGCTAATTGATCTGCTGTAGATTCATCTAATCCTTGATTAAGATATTCTTGTTTCTTAGATTCTTTAATATTGTCAAATGTATTAGCAGCTTCAGCAGCAGATTCTAACATAGCATTAGATACAGCAGAAGCATAACCCTCTACTTTCCTAGCACTATTTAAACTCATTCTATAAGGCTTTAATGTATCCATAGGAAGATTCATCCAATTAGCTACATCTGCACCTGCTTCTGATAACTTCTCAATACTACCCATTATTCTTTGACCAACTTTACCTGCTTTAAGTAAAGCACCCGGCCCATACATTGCTAACATAAAACCAATTCCTTCTGCACCTGTTTCAGCCCACCAAGCATAAGAGCCTAGTTTATCAAAAACATTTCCATCTAGTACTTCTTGTTTAACATGAACAGGCATGAAATCTTTAATAGATTGATTCATAGATTCAAAAGCATTGATCCATGAATTATCTACCATCATCTTCATACTGTCCTTTCCATCTGAAAATAATTCATTTCCTACTGCTGCTAATCCACCACCAATATATCCGGGAGTTTTACCAATTTCAGTAACAACGGTACCTGCTAAATTCTTTAATCCTTTAGCAGTTAATGACCAAAAATCTTCATCATTAGATAGTTGATTTTGCAATGCTTGTTGGTAAAATTGACTATTACCTAAAGTACCCCTACCCTCTTCAATTTGAAAAGGAGTAAGGGTTTCAAGTTCATTACCAACCGTACTTGTCTCTACTTGACTAGCAGTAGGTTTTAATGTATCTCCTGCAATTCTACGTTGAACATCATATGGATCTAATGTTGAACTAGTTGAAGGAATTCTATATTTACTCATCTGTAGCTTGGTTTACTGCTAAGTTAATTATTTCACCATTTGGCATTTTAACACTCTCTCTCACAACTGGTGTTTCTGCTCTAATTTTATCACCCAATCTTTCTTGTGTAACAGATGACATATTATCATGCATAGATAATAAGACTTCTGTGCCATTAGGAGCAACATAAACATTCGCAATTTTCTTATTACCAGATTGATCTATAACAGCATATGTCTTATGATTAAGTACTGCTCCAGTTTTAGGATCAGTTACTTGATAATCATTGTGAGTATCAATGCCACTATATCCCCAATAAGACGCTGAAGTTAATTTTGTACCACCGTGACCATCTGGTACTTCTTTATAAACATTATTAAGAGGTTTAGCCTTTGCTTTGGTAAGAGTTTTTACTTGTAATTGTGTAGAAGCATCAGACAAACTTCCAGGCTTTTCTATCTTAAATATATTATCAAGTACAGCATTGGCAGATTTAATATTACCCGAATTATAAATATTTACATAAGTATTCTTAAGTCCTGATAATACTTGTTCCTGCTCTGTACTTCCAGGCACAATATCCATATTAACAGTTGTTTGATATGTTTTATTACCTCTAGTAACAGTAGCATCAAATTTCATAATAGGTGTTCCAGATTCATCTCTAGCAACTTTACCTGAAGTAATATTTACTCTATCTTCAGAACCAACAGGAATTTCAGAACCATCATTAGTTCTAAATGTTAATCCTTGTTTACCTTCAGACATATATCTAAATTGACTACCACCTTCAACGGCTTGACCAACAGTTTTAATAAATGGCCCCATTATCTTATCATCAGCATTAAATGATATTTCAGTTGTTGCCATATCTCCCCAATTATAATTAACTCCTGCTTTATTTTCTTTAACCCCTCTTTGCATTTGGTTTTTAAATGTTTCAGCAGGATTATAAGATACTTGGTGAACACCCGCCTCATTAAAACCATTTCCTTTATATGGTTTAACATTAAACTGTTCTGGATTAGCCAATACTCTTTGTATTAACTGTTCATTACTTTCATTAGGTTTTTTAAATCCTTTAATTAATTCAAAAGACTGTTTCCCTTCAGGAGTATCAATGAATTGTAATGCTACATTAGTTCTAGCATTATCTACTCTTTCAATTTCATATTGAGTCTCTTGATACTGTTGTAAAGCAGGAGCAATTGCTGGGCCATCAACAGAACTAAACTCATTAAACACTTTATCTAATTGTTCAGGTTTCCATTGATAAGTACCAGATGCTTGTAATGCTTGATTGAAAGCAGCACGTTTTTGTTCAGGAGAAGCTGTAGATGGTAATCTATCCATCGTACTTTTCCATACATTTTGAGCAGCAGCAACATCTTCCATCTTCCATCCATTAAATGTAGATGTAGGATCGGTTAATATTTTATCAACACTGTTTTTAATGTCTGCTTGTTGTTTCTTAAGATCAGTAACATGTTTATCGAGAGTTGGTAATTGTTGAGCAATGCCAGAAGTAACTGTTCCAGTAGGAACTGGTTGAGGTGCTAAAGCATCTCTAATTCCAAACAAAGCATTATTTCTTTCTCTAGATCTAGCATTTTCCATTTGCCATTTAACTGCTTGGTTGGCAATTAAATCTCTATCAATTTTTTTAGTAGCAAATCCAGCGGCATAGTTTTTATAATCTTCGCTTACATCTCTACTTAATTGAGTTTGTAAATTAAAATTATCTTTTTGAGATTGAGTAGCATCTTTCTGATCTTGTAAAAATTGTTTTTTAGCTTCTGCTAAATTAGACGCATCATAACCTTGATCTTCTAATAGTTTTTTAGCATTTTTACCAGACAACAGTTTTTCATTTTGAGCAAACTGCTTATCTAATTTAGCATTAAACTGTTCTTGGTATTTAGCAGGATCAATACTTAATGCTTGATATTGAGCATCTCTTTGAATCTGTGCTGCAAACTCTGGTTGTTCAGATAATGCTTGAACAGCAGCTTCTATTTGAGCTTTTCCTTTTCCACTACTTTTAATCTTTTCAATCCAGAAATCTTTATTTCTATTACCAAGAAATTGAGTATCACCTGATTCATCAATTTGCTTAATCATATCATTGATAGCTTTTCTAAAATCTGGATCTTTATAAGTTTGAGGAGTTACTATTTGATTATACTTTCCATCCTGATAATCAATTGGTTTGTTAAGTTGATCTTGTAATGCTTTAATAGATAATGTTTTATTAACATTTCTAGGATCATCTTTATAAAAATCATCAATTTGTTTCTTAGCATTATAGTAAGAAGTATATCTATCAGTTAAAGCAGAGGCAACCCCATTAGGCTGCCATGCTTTTCTAATACCATTTACATATTCTCTATATGCTCTAGAACCTTCAGCAGCACCTTTATTAGCATAAGCATCAGTGACAGATTGTAAACCAGTATCTACCATTTGTTTATACTGATTATACAATGCTAAGTCACCTTCTGTCTGCAATACTTGTGGTTGTTTTTCAGAAATAGTTCTTGCTAAATCAAATTGAGATTGTTGTTGACCCAACATCTGATCTAACATTTCATAATTCAAAGTTGGTAGGCGAGGTACGATACTTTCGGGATATGTCCAGTCTTTCTGGACAGGCCTGTCAAAGCGATTTATCATTGTTTAAACTTTAAAAGTTGGTCAATACTAATCTCACCTTTCTTAAACTGATTTACAATATCTTCAGATACTTGGAAGTTACCATATTTAGAATTAAGAGCAGATATAATCTGACTATTAGTGAAATTAGTTAAGTCTCTATTATTAGCAATTGCTTCTTGTGCTCTAGCCTCTTCACCAAATTGTGTGCCAATTTGGCTAAAGTCAGATGCTAACGTTCTATCAAATAATCTAGAAGTGGCAGCATTCTGCTGATTGTTAATTCTATTTTGAGTTAATCTATTAGCATTATCAACAGACTTATTAGCTTCATACTGACCTTTATTAACATTCAATTGACTTTGAGCATTAGATTGTTGTTCACTAATTCTAGATACTGCATCTTGCAATTGTGCTAATCTACCAGATTGTCTTGACATATATTGTCCAGCATTACCAGACATTGATCTAATAGCATTAGACTGTTGGTTAGATACTCCTAAAGCATCTTGTTTAGCTTGACTATAATCAATGTTAGCAGACTTCATGTATTGATCTGCTTTCTGATAATCAGGTAAAATAGGATTTTCTTTTTCTGCTGGATTTAAAGCATCAAAAATACTACCTGCTAAAGCAGCACCTTTAAATCCTAAACCTACTGCATCCAATACTCCAAGACCTTTAGAAACAGTACCTTGTGTATTATTAGCATTGCTTGTATCTACAGTATTTGTAGTATTACCAAATGTAGGTAGAGTTAAATTAGGAGTACTTCTAGATTGTAATGGAGTAGGTAATGGATCTAGATTAGTATACAAAGGACTAATTAATTCCTGACCTTGAGCAAATGCCGCATTAGGATCACCATTAGGAATTACAGGAACTTGTGGTAACTGTAACAATTGGTCTGCTTGATTAAATGCTTGCATAGGATCTCCATCTGGAACTCCTTGTGGTAAATAAGGATTGGTTGCAGTAGGTCTAATATAACCACCATATGCTTTTTCTGTAGATACCTTATCAATCTTATCTTGATTGAGTTTTTGAAGTCTTGTCATTTCAAACTTCAATGTAGATTTAGATATATCGTCCAATCTAGCATTTGGATATTTTTTATTAATTTTCATTGCATCAGCATTAAACTTATTACCTGTCTCTGGATTAGTTAGAACATCAGAATAAATAAAACCGTTAAACATGTTTTCTTTATTTTGAATTGACGCTATTCCATTAGATACAGGATTACCGTGTTGATCTATACTTGTATCATTACCAGAAGCATGACTACCAGATTCATATTGTTTAAATCCGTCGTTAATTAAACCTCCATTAGCCTTCTCTCTAAACCTATCTTTAGAATGTACTTTACCTGTACCACCATTGGCATCAAACTTCCCTAATCCTGTAATAGGATTATATTGATTCTTAGCTCTCATTTGTTGTACTTGTAAATTAGGATCAACTGGAGGTTGTAATGGTAAACTAGGTAAGAATGGTCTAGGCATAACATAAGTAGATTCTTGAGCCACTGGCACAATAGGCCCACCCAATGCTTTACCAAAAGGATTCTTAGTCATCATTTTAGGTTGATAAACATCTGGTTGTTTATTACCAATATTAAGTAATGGTAAGGCAGCATTAATTAAATTACCACCCGGAACCATTCCTATTAAAGAAGGTAGGATTTGTTGTAACAATCCTCCTTCTGCATATTTTTTCTTTCTCATCTTATTGATTGTTGTTCATTGATATTGGTTAGAATGATAATTTTTTTATAATCTTGTGTATGATTAAAAAACAGTCTAACATTTACAAACTTATCCCAAAGTTTACCTTGTGTATAAATTGATTTGTTAACATTTACGGCAGAACTGTTTGTTGTTTTATCAATATAGTCAGATCCTCCTATAATGTTTTCATCAGCAATCATTACTGGTTGACCAGTTGCAACATCCATTAATCCTGCTATTTTATAATTTTGATCTGTTTTAATAACATACTTTTCATAACCATTTAAGAACACATTCTGATAAGGACTGCTTAACATGATTAAATCTTGTTCTCCAGTAGTTTGGTCATTATTATAACAAACAATCTTGGAAAAGGTTGAATTATCTATAGTTAACCATTGTTTATTAGTAGCATCCCATTGATAAGTATATCCTGTATAATGAACAGTACTTAGTCTATCAGTTGATAAATCAAAAGCCTGATATTCAATTATAAAATTATATTTTGTACCATAATAGTTTTGATAGGATTGTAAGCGTTTATGTCTACTAATATTATTAGTAAATCTGTTTAATGTATAATAATTATCATTATCATTAAATGCCTCATAAGGTCTATAAGAATGCCAACTAATAAAAGATTGATATTCAAAACCATAACTTAACGTCCAAGAAGTATTAGCAAAGAAAAACACATTGTCTAAGTTTACAGGAAATTCTCCTTGTGCAGAAATCCACCTACCATTATATTTTACTTGCTGACTATTAGTAGCAGTTGTACTATTAGTAATTAATTGCTTTGGTTTAAAATCCAACTTAGTTATTAATAACCTTTTAAATCTAGGATCATAATATAACCTACATCCCACTCCATCTATATGATTAGTATTAAGTATTGGGTATTGAATTCCGTTAATGTTATAATATGTTTTCTGCATTTCAGAAGGTAAATATTCTCTTAACCATTGTTCTAAACCAACATTTAATATTGAAACTTGAGTATTAAAAGATAATAACATTCCTCTTTTCTGATCTAACCAACAATGTCCATATGGAGTATCTACTTGATGTTGTTTGGATTGACATCCACCCATTCCAGTATCATTAGCAAACATATCAACTGGTGGAACAGATAAGAAATCACCTGTACCAAGATACGCTGTATTTTGATCTGTCTGAATTTGTTGAGGACTTGGTTGTAGTATATAAGTTGTTTCTTCTGTATGAACAATTAACTTATTATCCTTAAACTTTAATCCTGTAATAGCACCTGTATGTCCGGGTAAATCAATATAATCATTTGTATAATTAACTCTGTATAAATCTGTTTGTTCTTCATCAAATGATTTAGGACTAAATATCAATCTATGAGGATATACATTTAAACACCTTGAACAATAAATATAATTGCTTGGTAAACTAAACTTACCTATTTGATTATACTGTAAATTATAATCAATATTAACTTTATAATATTCTGTTAACCAATCTTCTTGTCTTCTGATTTGTAATTTAAATTGACCAGCATTATCAAATACCTGTGTCCAGAATTTTAACATCATTACTAAATCAGAATCACCTTTTTCAAAATATGAATTAATAGCATCTAATCCTTCATGCCTCATTCCTGTATTGATTTGATATTCAACCCATCTTTGGTCATTAAATAACATCTCAAAAATATTATCAGCAGTATCACCATCATTCAAATCATATGCTGTATAACTACTTAATCTAATATTAGTATTGTTAGTCAGTAAAGTATCACCACCATATACTTGATCTACACCTGTTCCAAAAACAGGATTAAAATTAACATACTTATGATTAAGATTTAAAAAGTTTTGATAAACCCTATTAAGAACTTTTTTATAAGTATAAACATTATTTTGAACAAACTTACCCGGAGGAAAATTGGGATATAATGATCCCGGTGTTCCTACTAATGGTAAATCATCTACATAACTTTCTACATCAAAAGATAATTTGAGTATAGAATCAGGTGTTAAATAATCTCTATGATCTATATCAATACCAAAAACAGTAGATGGAATCTTTGATCCTTCATCTACAAATATCTGCTTTTCTACTTTATAATTAGTTCTGTCTGGATTTCCTTGTGATGTTCCAATAACATAATAAATTGCTGAAAAACAAGTATGACCACCAACAGTATCAAACATAACAGTATCAGCATTTGAATTAATACTATTAGATACTATCTGATGAATCTTGTTAGTTTTAATATATGATACAGGTTTTAACGCTCTATTGTAAAGAGTTTCAGCAGATTCAAATCTCATATATGGATCACCAGCAGCAGAATCATATCTACCAGTTATAAATAAATAATCATCTCCACCATCATTACCAACGGATTCTCCTGCTCCCCAACCACAATCTGTAATTGTCCTATTAAAATCATCTCTAACAACATGAGTAAATCTATGTCCAACAATATCAGCATTAGGATATGATGGTACAGTAAATTCAACACCTAATGGTAAAATATATTCTCCATTAGTTCCTTGTGTATGAGTTATTAATCTTCTATCAGGAAACTTAAAAAATCTAACAGGAGTTGATGTTGTAATATCATCTCCCCATATTAAATTATCTTCACAATCCCTAATATCAGGATAATTAAAGTCTGCTTCATAATAACCAAAATCTCCTTTATAATTATATGGATGTGTTGCAGTATTACTACTTGTTATTGTAGCAGTATTAAAAACTTTCCATCTTTCTACTGTATCACCAATTACTAAACCTAAATGTTCAACATCTGATAACCAAACCTGATTACCTGCAAGAATAGCATTGTTTGGCATAATAGTAAGTAAATCTAAATCACTAGATATTGCTGTTCTACCAATTAAAGACATTACAGGACTCCATGTACCATCTGAATGTAAATACTGAATACCAAAAGCATATACCTCATCTCCTTGAAATGTTGTTTTATACCAATAAGTATTAGGGTTTTTAGGATTACCTAATGTATTAGTTTTTGCATCACATTCTTCTGCTATCCATTGAGCAGTAACTAAATTAGCATATTGTTGATACTGTGAATAATCTCTTGTGTCTTGAACTAAATTACCTCTCACTAATCTATTTTGTACTTGTTCCATAGCATAAGAACTTTTGTACTGGTTATTAGTAATTAGCATTTCAGAATAATCAATTGGAAAATCACCAGCATTTACATTATATCCTTGATAAACCCATTGTATCTCTAAACCATTAATAGGTATTAATTGACCAACAGTATGAGCAGTAATTACTTGATTAGCAGTTGTTTGTTTAGCAACACTAATTCTTAAATATGATGCTGATAAATCTAAATGACTAAATACTAATTGTATAGATTTAGTAGTAATTGGTACTCCACCAACAAATTGGTCAAATTGAGGATAGTTTAAACCACCATCAATTGAATCATAATTAGATTGTAATGATTCATCATAAATAATTACTTGTGGGCTAATATCAGATTTATATAATACTGATTCATTCTTGTCTAATAGTTCTACTTGAAAATAATATGATCCTAATTCTAATTGACCACCAGTATCATTTACCTGTACCAAATCCATTGTTGGTACTAATACATCCGGTAAGAAATTAAATTTATTAGGTTGAAATGTACCAAACAATTTAAAATCATCTGGTCTATCTTCATTAAACCATCTATCAGGATTAAATCCATCATTCCAATATATTACTCTGTCACAACCATTTCTAATTCTATATTCCCCTGTAATTGGATATAATCTATTAAACCCTAAGTCCAAGTTTGCTAAGGTTGTATATTTACCTTCTTTAAACTTACCAATTTCAGATAGTGTTTCATTAGTCGAGAATAAATAAACACTATTGTCTTGACCATAAATAGAACCTAAAAGAATATAACCAGAAGGTAAAGATTGTACTAACTCATTGCCCGGTTCAGATTGATATTCTGGCTTACCACCATCATGAGAATCTCTAATTGCATTAAGAGCAAATGTAACCTGATTAGGAGTTTGAAATGTTTGATCCTTATTTAATCCTTGTATGCCAGAGACAGGTGTTGCTTTATCTTTCATATACAATAATTGAAGGGAGTTTAATTAATCTCTTGAACCATCCATCAGTAATCCCTTGGATGGTCTGTGGATTCAATTGTCTCAACATTATTACTCCTCTAGCCTTATTACATTCAATATCAGATTTCTGTGAATACATTTGATACATATTACTAATTCCTTCCTCTTTACTAAACAATCTTTCTTCAAGATGTCTTTTAATGGCGTAGGATTGTAAGAAGTTCATTACTTCTTGAATATCAGGAATCATTAAATTACCTAATGAATCACATACTTCTGTATCATAATTAACACAAACAAATCCACATTTGAAATTAGTATACATCATCTTGTCCCTTGTAAGAACAAAGTTATTAGTATTATCACAATATAGATTTGGACAGTTCTGGCAAAGTAATGACTTATCAGAACCTACATATTTAAGTAAGGTATAATTGTTTTTATAATAGGGAGAATCCACAAACATCTTGTAATAGATTTGTGGTTTACAGACTTGAGGAATTAAATCTTCTGCAACAGGTTCAACATATGTACAATCAGCATAAGATTTTAAACAGTCTTCTGTTGGTTCCTTGTACATATAATCAACACTATTAATTGATTTAATATATTTAGGTAGTTGTATTGCACCATCTACAATTTCAAATATTTCTACCTTTGTCTCTGTAGCAGTAATAGATGGTAATAGTCTTAACCCTTCTCTAAACCAAAATAAAATATCAGACTCTTCAGCCTCATTAAATATTGCTTTAGGAACAGTTGATAGAATTGATCGCAAGGATACAAAATTATTCATGCGTCTTGATATTTATATATGTGTGTATTATCTTTGTTTACTCGATTGTAACATTCTACAAGATGAGGTCTAACTAATGAGAACATCCAGTTAAATTTTGAAGGAACAGTCATAGAACTTCTAGACCATCTTGTTGCTAAATAATAATCATCTGGCATTAATGATCTTCTATATATCTTTGAAGGTTCTGTATCTTTTAATAAAGTCTTATCTTTAATGAATTTAACTTTCATTTTCTTAACTCTAATCTCACCTAATCCAAAATTCAATCTCCAAGGATTACCTTCTACCATATTTTCTACAATATAATCTAAGTATCCTTCAACTACATTTTTAAATAAATGATAGTCACAAGCATACTCATGTAAACTAACATCTTCTTTTTTAATATATGGTTGTGGCGTTGTATTAGGTTTAAATGGAAAGTTTCTTTTGTAAGGATAACCTTTTAGAAATATATCTACTAGTCCAATTGTTTTCTTCATCGAATGTCTTCGTTACTATCATTTGTTTTATCTGCAATATTCTGCAAGGAATATTGTAATGTCTCTAATGCCATTCTTAACATAGTTCTAGATAACTCCTCATCAATAGGAAATTCAAAACTATATACATCCATACAATCTCCTCCTGTCATTTCATTACAAGAGATGTCAGCCAGTTTTGCAGGATCAGCAAATAAACCATATACCTCTACTATCTTTAAATTTAATGGAAGATTCCAGAAATATAAATGACCGTTCACCTGACTAGCATAGTAGAATTTAGATTTAAATTCATTATCCTTAATCCTTAACCATTCTGCTTCCGTTACAATATTTATATTAGTACCATCTAATAATGATACTTGAAGTTTAGATTTATTACGTCCTGATAATACTTGAGGAACTTTAAACTTAGTTCTAAGAACTTTACAACTTAAATAGTTAGGAACACAATTACAATTATGAGATGTAGTAACCTCTAATGTAAAACACATTCTAAACCAATTCTCAGAACTAATATTTACAAATTTGTCTAAACGTTGCTTAATTACCTCTGCTCTGGAAACAGAAAGAACCTCATACAGAAATTGATCTGTATAAGGTTCGGTACGAGAAAAATCTTCTAGAAGTCCTCTAAAAAGACTTACATAGTGTCCTATTGTTTTCATAGGGTATTTATATTACGCCAATCAATATTGGCAATGGTGTTTGTATAATCTTGACAAACATATCTATCAAGACTTTCTTCTCTAATATTTAAATGGACAATGTTTGATTGACCTAATTTTAAACTAGTATTCTTTTCAATTATCCTTTTATACAACGATGTTTGAATTGAATATTTATTAAATTGACAATCATCTATATTAAACCATTTAATCTTTTGATACTTATTTTCAGTATCAATTTTTTTATCTGTTTTAAAATCCCAAATTTCAAGATCACCAGTTAACTCATTAAGATATAATCTATCGAGAGTTCCAGCAACACCCATTTCTAAATCACCAACTTTATATTCAATAGCAATTGGGATAAGATAATAATATTCTTCTAAATATTGCTCACATAATTTATTAACAACATTAATTGACTTTGCATAATTAATTGTTTGAAACGTGTCTAATCCCGCAGGAATAACAACTTCTGGTTTATCTATAATTCTATTTTCCAGATTCTCTAACAATTGATGCGCATATGTTCCTCTGGTTGTTCCAATTAATGAATCAATAGACCACTGATCTAAAACTTCTTCTGGAGTTACTTCTAAAAAAGAATGATCTGAATCCAAATAAACCTTTTGACCATTAGCATAGAAACAAGTTAAATCATAACCACCCTTAATCCATATTTGTTTGGTTTCATAACCAGAAAACTTATACGCTTTAAGCGTTGCCCAAAACTCACTTTGAAATTTAGGTTTTAATTTATTTATTAACTTGGTTACAGATATTAATTCTTCTCCATCTCTAGTAAAATACTGATGACTTTTTGAAGAAAATAATATATTCTTAAATGTAGTATTCAATTGTAGTATCATCGTGGTATTTTTGTAAATAGTTAATTGCAGAGTGTAAAGTATTAATATTATCGTTAAATAATCCAAGAGTAAGATTACATCTACCACACAGTAACATTCGTACTTTAGTGGATTCATGACAATGATCTACGTTTGCTCTAGTATTCTTTGTTTCTCCGAAAGTATTATAACAAATAGCACATTTATTATTCTGCTCTTTCAGCATTTTCTCAAAAGATCCCTTTTCAAGTTTGTACTTATTGTATAATACAACCTCTTTATATACATCACCGTGTTGTTTACTACAATTTTTACATTGAGCAGATAAACCAAATCTTGTGTTTTTATTATTATGATACTTTTCAAGTAAAAGTATATTTTTACAAATAACACATTCTTTGAATCCATTATTATATAATTCTAGCACCTGATCTTGTTTTTTATAACGTGAGGTTGGTGATCCCATGCGACATTGAGTACAAGTACTTCTAAAGGAATTACTCTCTTTTATGCGAGAAAAGAATCTAGTATCTTTTGTTTCACCACATTTAGTACACGTAATATGATTATCAATTACAATAGTTCTTGATTTAAACGCTCCCATAATTAATTAATAAAAGGAATTAAAAAAGCAATATTGTTCATAACTACTCCACAAGATAAAATTGGCTTCTTACCTCTTTGAGCATAAGCAAAAGCATATTGTTCAAAGTCAATGCCTGTGCCAACTTGCATAGCAAAGTTCTTTCCACCATTGAATAACTGAATATATCCTTCTGTATGCAAATGACCTTGTACTACAGAACATAATTCATCATTAGCCTTTTTACTTGCAGTACTTCCTTCACCATGAACATACATAATATCATTATGTTTATATTCTGTAAGATACTTCCATGTTGGAGTTTCTAATACTTCATGTAACGGTTTCATCCATCTTTGAGAAACACCAGAAGCATATAACTTTCTTGAAATAATCTTATCATGATTACCAACAGTAACAACCGCGTTAGGAAATACTTGATGCCAAATTTTTAATTTATTAACGGCTTGATCTAATTCCATTGCACCACCTAAACCATCAGGATCAATATTGTGAAAGGAACTAAAATGTTGGTCAATCACATCACCGATAAAAACAATAGTTCCACAGTTAAATACTTCTTGTTGTAATCTACAAAATTCTAAATATCCTTTTTTACAGAAAGGTTCGTGGATGTCACTTACCACTAATACATTATTAGGATTACCATTTAAATAAGGTTTTGGTGTTGTAGGTTGAATATTCTTAGATTCTTTCCACTTTCTAAACTCATCCCACTCTTTATTTTTAATAGTTGTTCTATTGTAGAACCCATCATTATAAACAACATCTTGGACATAAGTATTATCAACAATCCAATTAGGATTAGATGTATAATCCATCTTCATCTCTACTGTTGGTATTTCTACTTTACCCCAATCAATACTGTTGTAAAGTTTCCTAACCTTATCTGATCTTTGCTTATTACTAGCATTAGGTAATATGTTAAATTGAACAGCCAAGTTCAACCATGAATCTGTTTTTCCTTCAGACATTAAATGTTTTTTTAATTGTTCTATCATTATATTTATTATTAGTTACACACCTTCCGTCATTGTCTCTCTCACACAAGGAGTATCACATTTGAGACAATACGCATATTTATTCTCATTGAATGATAATATATCACATTCTAATGATTTGCAAACCGTAGGACTTAAATTTAATAAGTCAAGTAAGAATTGACCTTGAGCAATTGTTTCTTCTATTAATGTATTATTACATTTGATTCCATAATTACTTGCATCAATTAACTGTACGTTTGCTCCAAAGAGAATACATTTTAATTTAGTTACATCCGCAGTCAGTAGCATTTTCTGTAGGTATTTGAAGTAAGTCATTATAGATAGTACATAAGTGTGTACAATTACACTCATCACAATCTGAAGCAAAAAACATTGTTCTATATTTATTAAGAACCTCTGGAGTATTATTTTTTAAGATAACACATTTTAATATATAATCTACAACCATACAGTATGTTGCTGAAATAGCATTATCTTTACCCGGAGATAAATCATCAGGATAAGTAAAACCAAGTGTAAATTTATATACTCCATCATCTATTCTGGTTTTGGTAGTACTCAATCCATAGAATTTTAACAAATTAATAACAAATGAATTGTCAGAAATTGTTACCCCTGCTGTACTAATAGAGAGTACCGTTGACGTGCAACCATACTCTCTAGTTAATACAAGGGTTAATGGATGAGCCACATCTAATAATGGATGACTTACTAAAAGTTCAGTAGCATCCTCATTAATTGTAACTGTAAAAGCCATTATACTTTGTTGAATAATTTAAGAATAGAAAGAATTAATTTTTCAAGCGATTCTTTTTTGATAATTGTTTTCACAATTACTTCAAGGTTTGCAAGAACAAAATTTCTAAACTCATCAGATTTAAGAAATTCTAACCAAATGTTTTTGATCTGTTCACCATTAGGTTTTACATCATCAGAAACAGCGGCAAGAGTAAGAGTGATCGGACTTACTAAAAGTGTAAGAGCATCCTTAACAATCTGTTCATCAACAGATGACACAGCCTCAAGTAATGCAGATCTTACAGCATTAGCAATATCAGGATCAGTTGCTAAAGAACTCCAGATAAAATTAACTTGTGCTTTATTGTCAGGATTTTCATCAAGCAATGCTACTACAGTTTCTTTAATTCTACCAAGTCCTTCTTGTGCAGCAATACGAGCAAATTCTTTTTCAATGAGTGGAAGTACTTCCAAATCAATTACTTCAAGGTTTGCCAATACCAATTTTTGAGCTAAAGTTTTGTTATCCATTTTAATATATTTATGAGTGTTTGTAACCAATTTTGTTTCTCCTTAATAGGAGGTTGTGTAATTACTTCTACAGGTTTAACAACAGTTACTTCAACTGTAGGAAGTATAATTTCTTTTGGTAGTTCAACTGGTTTTGGAACTACAGGTAAAGGTTTAGGAATATCTTCTATTCTAATATAAACCTTCTCGGTTTTTAACTTGTTATACAAAAGATCATACAGCCTTTGATATGCTGTAGTAGAATATAACAACTTGTTATTGTTAACAATATCTCCTACTATAATACAACCAGAAGTATCTAAACTGGTATTACCCTTATGTATACGAATGCCCTCAAAATTAGGAACATTCAATAACAACGGCATTAATTGTTTAAACCTTTCAGACTTGTTAATTATAATCTGATATGTTCCTGCTGGAATAGCAGTTTGATGTTTGATCTTAACCTCTCTAACCTTATCTTCTAAAGTATAATTTAGAAAGGTCATATCATTTAGATACAATTTACCAAAGGTAGTATCTTCTACTTCATGAGTTCTTTGTAGTATCAGTGTCATCTGTTTTCAATTTAATTAACCAGCCAAATCGACTGGATATAATTTTAATATAAGATATGCCAAATGCTGATTCCCAATTCTCATCAATAGATTTAAACTCTCTTGCTAAAATAATAAATGTTGCAGCACCAGTAAAAGATAACTTTGCAACAACATTTGCTAACCAATCAGTAAAAAGTAGATTAACAATATCTAAAAAGGATGTCTTAATAAACATCATGTCAACTGTATAAACTACAAATAGAAAGACCGCATATAATATAATCTTTTCTATTGTATCTTTCATCCTGTTAGACTTAACTCCATCCCAACCATCTTTTCTTAAGATACAATATATCTTAACAACATAATCTAGAAATGCCATTAACATAGCAACTCCTACTAATGGAGATAAAGGAATTAAGAAGGATGCAAATCCTGCCAAAACAGTTAGCAACCAGTTTTTTGCAGATAGTAATAATTTAATTAAATAACTTTGCATTTGCTTCATTTCAATCTTTAGTCAAAAAGATTAGTTATTATTTTTTATCTAAAATCTCTTTAAGTAAAATACTTAGTTCTTTTACTTGATCTTTTAATTCATCAACTTCATCTTGAAGTTTTTCTATTTGAGATTCTTGTATAAATTTAGGGCCATGAGTAGGCATATTATCTATAACAAAATAAGTATGTGTAGGATTAACCTCTAAAGTAGTTATATTAGGACTACGAGTAATTTTATACCTACTATCATATCTCATAGTATCGTGATTCATTATTACATCTTCTGTAATAATGTAATTTTGTGAATATAAATGAAAGGAAGCAAATAAAATGAAGAGTGTTATGATGTGTTTCATTAGAATTGTGTTAATATCTTGTTATACCTGTATTAACCACTGTTACTGATGTGGCCCCGGTTTCAGCAGATATTTGTAATTGTAAATGTAGTATTCCTGCCCCTACCCCACTTGATTTGGTTATCCCTCTAATTACAGCAATATTAGTACCAGATTCGCTTGAAGGGATTGTTATAGTAGTGTTAGCATTATATATAGCGCCTGTAACTCTAGAACCTGTTATTGGAAAATTATAATCATACCAATATGTACCAGTGCCAGCACCAACAGAAATAATTCTAAATTGTAACCCTTGACCAGTGCCACCAGTTGTATAGTGAAGATATATAGTAAACTCGGTATTTAATCCTTCCTCTTGTTCTATTGTAGTATTACCTACAGCAGTCATTGTTGTGTTATTAACTGTGACTGAAGTATGGTTAAGTAAAGTACTTTCTGTTGCAACATTACCAATAAACAGAGTGTCGTTTGTAGTACTTTTATGAGTATATACACCCCCTTCACCATGTATTTTTATTGCTGTGCTACCAGTGGTGTTTGAGTTTAAAGTTATTCCGTTTTGAGAAGTATTTCCTGTAAATGAAATTTGACCCTCATTAGTTACAGAACCATCCACAACAGTAGGCGCTGTAATTTGTGTAGAACTAATTGTAAAACCAACTAACTGTCTAGATCCCATAGTTGTTCCATCATAAAACTGAACACTGTTAGGATTGCTAAATATGGATGCTCCGGGAATTTTAATTAATGACTGACTTTTACAAGGCAAAGAGCAGCCACACAAAGTCATTAATAATAATATATATTTTATCATTTTAAACAATTTGTAATGATGTTTTGTTTGGACGTTTACCTTTTAACCAAGATTTCACAGTATCATATTTAACATTAAAGGCTTCAGCGGCTTCTTGAAAACCTATATAAAATATCCCTGTATTCATATCTAAAATGATATTTGTTTTATGATTTTCTAATCCCATTCTATTTCCTGTAAAACTTAATGATAAATTTCGTTTATGCTCATCCGAAAACCCTTTTCCAAAAGCCCAATGATTTAATCCTGATCTATTTTTAATGTATTCATCGTTAATATAAGATTTATCTCGCTTTTTTTGACTTGCTGACATTTTCAATCTTGATTCCTCCGAATGCTTCCTGCCGCTTGATGCTAAACCAATATTTCTTTTCATTTCTTCAGAAATAATTTTAGGTTGAGTATCTGTTCTAACATATTGACAATTTAAACCGTTGTCAACACAGTTGTAAAATTCTTGCCAATATCTCTCTTTATTGTTTAATTCTTCAAATAAACATTCTTCTATAACTTCAAACACATGATTTATCCAACCATATTTCAGTATTGAATTATATAACTTAATTTGTCTCTTACACCACGCACCCGAATATCTTTTTATTCTTTGATTAATATCTCTTGACTGACCAATATAAACTCTTCCTGAAGGGGATGTAATTTTATAAATTCCTATCATTTCTTATATTTTAAATCATTATAATAACAACCACCCATAATTCAAGTGATTGTTATTATAAATGATTAATCCCTTGTTACCCATTTTGTTCCTGTTACTGCTAAAAGCGTTACACCAGTATTGGGAAGTAATGTTAATGAGGCAGAATCATTAATTGTTTCAGAACCATTTGGAGTAATAGTAACGTCTGTAGCATTGTCATTAAAGAAGTAAATTACTCTACCTATTTTAGTTTCTGCTGTAGAAGTACCAATTGCTTGTAAATTAACAGTAATTGTAGTACCATCTAAATAGATATTTCTATCACCATAAAGTACAGTATAAGGAGAAGTAGTAACAGTAGTTATATCTTCATATAAACCGTTTCTGGAATACATACCTTTACTATCATTCAACGTACCTATAGTCATTTGATCTACTAATCCACCATCTTGTTCTAATGCCAATCTTAATTGAGCATTATCAGCATCGGATGAATTCATATGTACTATACCCATTAAGTCGGTACCTTGTTGAGTAAAGTTAATACCTGCAACAGTATTATCAGTATTTCCGTCAACTGTAATTTGACCAGATCCAGTACCGTTAAATATTTTAGTATCTGCACCCACACCAAATGTTTGTTGACCTACATTAACTCCACCCGGAGTACTTACAGTAGCGGCATGTAATCTAATATCAGTACCACTTAATGTTAAACCATTAGAGTTACCAGAAGACTGAAATGCTCCAATTGTAGTAGATTCAGTAACTAATGCTGCAAAGTCTACCCATCCTGTATTAGTATTAGAACCTGTTTTTTTGAAGTAAAAACCTCCATTAGTACCTAATGCTAAATCGCCAATTCTACCAGTTAACAATGAGTTAGGAGAAGCACTTGTAACAAACATTTTTACACTATCGGTAGTTGTTTGCCATCTTTGCAATGCCGATGTATTTGCTAAATTAGAATTAACTTGTAAAGCAACACCAAGGGGTAGCGATGCACCTGCATTTGGCCCAACCTGCAAAGCGTTGGCCCTAATAGCAAAAGAGCCGGGCATTCCTATATAGCCCATATTTACGTCTGACCTTACACCAAAATAACACAAATTGGAGCCACCATAAATATGTAGCTGGCCCCTTGTTTGTAATCCCGTTACCGTATTTGCATCTGCATTTATTTTAACTCCGAATCCCGATGCAATTGAAGATGTATTAAAAGTTTGCAATGTAGGATATGAGGTCAACCCATAATCAGTAAATACATTTCCTGCATTTGAAACTGATGAAAGAACGGGCCTTGATAGATAGTCGTTTATTTGAAACTGTTTATAGTTATTTATTTGAAATAAAGATGTCGCTTTTCTTGGGGCAGTTGAATTATTTGTAAATGTTGTATTGTTATTTACACTATCAACGGACACCAAAAAAGATGTTTGTGCCCCCGTCGTCAAAACCATAGAT
>ENA-UOWO01001792-UOWO01001792.1-activated-sludge-metagenome-genome-assembly--contig:-NODE-1792-length-27796-cov-18.111964_pt1 | contig 27796 bp, 24 predicted proteins | sample MGYA00238148_ERZ761564 | MGnify/ENA primary metagenome ERZ761564 (study PRJEB28885, sample SAMN05720194) | activated sludge metagenome | isolation source: Anaerobic digester | place: USA...
ACGGGCAATTTACCCTCGATGCCGGTGCGGGTTTTGCCACGTACACCTGGAGCAACACTGCCGCTACACAAACCACCACGGTAAATACCTCCGCCACCTACGGGGTAACAGTGACTGAGGCGGGGGGCTGTACCGGTACGGCCAATTTTACGGTGAATATTCCACCGGCTCCGGTGGCCTCGGTGAGCGGCGCCAACACGGTGTGTCCCGGTACGGCGGTCAATCTCGCGGCTACACCCGGTTTTTCGGCCTATGCCTGGAGCAGCGGCCCGCTGACGGCAAATGCCACCGTAACGACGCCGGATACCTACGTGGTGACGGTGACCGATGCGGCGGGATGTACCACGACGGCTACGGCTACGGTGGCCAATTTTGTGGCGCCGGTGGCCGGCATCAGCGGTCCCAGTGCTATTTGTACCAACAGCACGGCTTTGTACAGCGCTCCGCCGGGGTTGAGTGCCTACTTATGGTCGACCGGCGCACTAATTGCAGATATTACCGTGAATGTAGCCGATACGTACACCGTAACGGTAACGGACGGCAATGGCTGCACCGCCACCGCGTCGCAGAGTTTATTGGTGTTGAATGCGTTACAACCACAAATTGCATCGCAGCCTTACGTCTGTAACGGGCAAATCACCCTGGAAGGCAGCGCCGGATTTACGGCCTACGCCTGGTCCAATGGCGACACGACCGCAACGGCATCGGCCCTGCAAACGGGTACCTACGTGCTCACTGTAACCGGTTCGGGTGGCTGTACGGGCACCGCCGATGTGGCGGTAACGGTGCCTGCTTTGCCCCAGGTGGCACTGAGCGGCGGCGGTACGGTGTGCCCGGGTGCTACGACTATCTTGAGCGCCGGTGCGGGTTTTGTCAGTTACCAATGGAACAATACCGACCTCGCGTCCAGCATCAGTGTCAGCATCCCTGCAACCTATACCGTTACTGTAACCGACGGCGACGGCTGTACGGCGACTGCCAGCGCTGTGGTAGCGAATTACCAGCAGCCTGCGGTCAGTATCAGCGGGAGTGCGGAAATTTGCGCCGGTAGCAGCACCACGTTGAGTGCCTCCGGCGGCTTTGCCGGCTACCAGTGGTCGAATGGGCCGCTCACTTCAAGTATTACCATCGACAGCGTCAGCAATTACGTCGTTACGGCCACCGATGCCAACGGCTGCACGGCCACGGCTGCGTTAACTACCTCGGCCGTGACAGCACTGAATCCGGCCATTGTGGCACAAGCGTACCAATGCACCGGCACCCTGACGCTCGATGCCGGCACGGGTTTCAGCACCTACACCTGGTCGGGCGGGGGCGCGGGCAGCCAATCATTAAATATTTCCAATTCAGGTACTTACATCGTAACCGTCACGAATGTTACCGGTTGTACGGGCACTGCGGCACTGACCGTTACGGTGCCTGCTTTGCCGCAAGCGCAGGTAAGCGGCGGGGGCAATGTGTGTCCCGGCCAGGCGGCAACCCTGGCAGCGTCGGCAGGTTTTGTCAATTATCAATGGAATATCAATGAATCTACGCCGGCCATTTCTACGGTCGATGCGGGATTGTACACCGTAACGGTGACTGACAATGACGGTTGTACGGCTACGGCCAGTGCCACGGTTGGGAATTATGCTCAACCGGCAGTCGCTATTGTTGGCAATACCCAAATTTGTAGCGGCAGTACCACCACCCTGAGTGCATCGGGCGGGTTCAATGTGTACCAATGGTCGAATGGCCTTACTGCGTCGACGATTACGGTAGACAGTGTGAGCAATTACGCTGTCACCATTACGGACTCCAATGGCTGTAAGGCGACCAATAGTCTGTCCACCACGTTGGTGCCGCCGGTGTCGCCGGCCATTGCGGTGCAACCGTACCAATGCACCGGCACGCTGACGCTCGATGCCGGCACCGGTTTCAACACCTACACCTGGTCGGGATCCGGAGCGGCCGGCCAGTCCATAAGCATTTCAAATTCAGGCACTTACACGGTAACAGTATCGGATGCAGCGGGCTGTACCGGCACCGCCGCACAGGCCGTGGTGGTGCCTACCCTACCGGTTGCAACCGTGTCGGGCGGGGGCAATCTGTGTCCGGGCGCTGCTGCAACACTGACAGCCACAGCCGGTTTCGTTACGTACGCCTGGACAGGCGCCGGGGCCGGGGCCAGTTTTTCGACCACCGTACCGGCCGCATACACGGTGACCATAACCGATGACAACGGTTGTACGGCAACGGCGAGTGCTACAGTGGGTAATTTCCCGGAACCGGTGGTAAATATCAGCGGCAACGACCTGATTTGTGCCAATAGCAGCAACACCCTCAGCGCTTCGCCGGGTTTTGTTACGTACGAATGGTCGAACGGTCAGCCAGGCGCCGCCATCAGCGTCAATACGGCCGATGTGTACGTAGTAACGGTGACGGATGCCAATGGTTGCAGCGCTACCGCCAGCCTGAGTACCACGCTGGCGGCGCCTTTGGCACCGGCCATTACGGTACAACCGTACCAATGCACCGGCGCCCTCACGCTCGAAGCGGGCGCAGGTTTCAGCACCTACAACTGGTCGGGCGGAGGCGCAATTAGCCAGACTTTAACTGTTTCAAATTCAGGAACTTACACCGTAACGGTTGCCGATGCAGCGGGTTGTACGGCCACCACCGCGCAAAGCGTAACCGTACCTACCCTGCCGGTCGTATCGGTGTCGGGTGGCGGTACGGTTTGCCCCGGCGTCCCCGTCGCCTTAAATGCTACAACCGGTTTTGCCACTTACCAGTGGAACCTGAGCGGTAACGGCGCCGGCATTACGGCTACCACACCTGCCACCTATTCGGTCACGGTAACCGATGGCAACGGCTGTACGGCCAGTGCCAGTGCGGTGGTGGGCAATTTCCCGGCCCCGTCGGTCGCCATTGCCGGCGACAATCAATTGTGCGCGGGCAGCAGCAGCACCTTGTCGGCCACTGCCGGTTTCAGTATGTACCAATGGCCGGGCAATCAGAATACACCCGTAATCAGCGTCAATAGCGCCGGCAATTACAGCGTTACCGTGACGGATAATAACGGTTGTACGGCAACAGCGGCGCAGGCCGTAGTGGTAGGGTCTTTACCTGTACCGACGATTACCGTTACCAGCGACTACGGCGGTTTTGCCGCACCGTGTGCCGAACAAGCCCTGGCCTCGGCAACAGCCGGCATCAGTGCCGGCACCGGGCCTTTCAATTACGTGTGGAGCGGCGGTAGCGGCAACACTGCGGCCGTCAGCAATCTCCTGCCCGGACAATACACCCTGACGGTAACCGACGCGCTGGGCTGCTCGGGCACCGCCACGGTGGCCCTGACGGCAGCACCGCCGCTGGCGCCTGCACTGGACATTGTACCGCCCACCTGTGAAGCCCTTGGGCAGGTAACCCTGCTATTGGCCCAGGCCCCCAGTACGGCCACCACCATTACGATCGACAATGGCAGCCCCGAATTGCTGACCGATGACATCTTTACGATTAATAACCTGGAAAGCGGCGTGTACGCCATTCGCCTGGCCGACAGTTTTGGGTGTACAACCGAACTGGATGCCGAGGTGCCCCCGGTTGAGTTGTTGCAAACGCAAGTGGGCGACACCCTGGAGGTTGTGCGCGGGGTGCCGGTTACCCTGGCGGTTACCCTGCCGTTTACGCCCGTTTCTATCAGTTGGACGAGCGCCACGCCGGCGAATTTGTCGTGTACGGATTGCCTCAGCCCCAGCGTGGTGGTTGACGCCACCACCACTTTATTGTTCAATGCCGCCACAGTGGGCGGATGTTTGGCCACAGGGCAGTTTTTATTAAAAACCAAAGCGCAGACGTCGATTTATGCCCCCAACGTTATTGCGCCGGGCAGCGCCGGAAATGGTCGTTTCACGATTTTTGGCGACGCCTTTTTAACCAACATACAAGTATTGGAAATTTATGACCGCTGGGGCAATCAGATCGCGGCAATGCAAAATGTTGCACCCAACGATCCCGGCCTGGGTTGGGACGGGCGTTTTCGCAATCAGGATGTCTCGCCCGGTGTGTACGTTTGGTGGGCCCGCCTGATGTATGCCGACGGCACCAGCGATACCCTGGATGGTGAAGTGATGGTAGTACGTTGATAGTTCCATCATCGGCCGGGTGTTCATTTTTCAACTACAAAGATCCTAACAATGAAAAATATAGTTTTCAATACATTTTTTGTGATTCTTTCCATTCATGCCTCGGCACAAACCTTCATTGGTACGGCGCCCCTGCCAATTCCGCCGGGTGCACCCGGTTCGACGGTCGGGATTACCCAATCTACCGCTACTGTAAATGGGGTAGGCGTGTTGGGCGGATGTTTTAATATTGAGCGTGTGGAAATCAACCTGTCCCATACGTTCGTAGGCGATATCGGTATTCTGCTGGTGGCGCCCAATGGTGTTTTTCTGGATTTGTCGACCAGCAATGGCGGGGGTGGCAACAATTACATCAATACCATTTTTTCGGATGCAGCGCCTACTTTTATTACTGCCAGTGCGCCACCCTACACCGGTACTTTCCGGCCCGAAGGCCGCGCGACCACCCTTGGAAACCCCTATGCCAATACCAATCCGCTGGGCACCTTTACGTTTGCCAATACCTTTAGCGGGGTGAATGCCGACGGCAACTGGATTTTGTATATCAATGACTATGTGGCAGCCGACGTGGGTACTGTGAACAGTTGGTCCATTACCTTTGGCGGTGCCGGTAGCGCCCCCACGGCCAATGCCGGGCCGGATGTCAATACTTGTCCCGGACAGGCCGTTAACCTGACTGCCACCGGGGGCGGCACGTATTCCTGGAGCACAGGAAGTTCGAGTGCGACGACCAGCGTAAATCCCATCTCCACTACCACCTATACCGTCACTGTGACCTCGCCCGGTTGCGGCACCGACACCGACGAGGTCACGGTGACGGTCAGGCCATTGCCTTCGCTGAGTTTGTCGTCGGCTACCGACTTGTGTCCGGGGGAATGCCAGACCATTTCAGTGAACCTGGTGGGAACGCCCCCATTCAGTTTTCAGTGGCGGCTGCAACCGGGCGGCCCCGCTCAAACGGTGAATACGAACAGCAACACTACCAGTTTTCAGGTTTGTGCCCCCGCTACGGTCGGGCCGGTACAATTGGTGGTGTGTTCGTTGACCGACGCATTTTGTACCAGTCAGTAGCGGCGGGTTGAGAGCACAAGGGCTTGCAACCTCTCAGCAATAATACCCAAATTTACTCTGGAAGATGAATCGCCGCACATTTATATTTCGCATATTTCCCTGCTGCATAAATACCCAAATTCCCATACTTTTGTACAAAATCCAAATATGCAGGCACCACAAAATGAAACTTCCAATATCCTTCCTGAAAAAATAAAGGGATATGTAAAAGGGCTCGATCCGGAAGCGGAGGTTATTCTGTTTGGCTCGCGTGCGCGGGGGGAAGCACATGAAGATTCGGATTGGGATATGTTGATCCTGACAGAACGACCTGTGACGTTAAAAATAGAACAGGCTTTCCGACACAAGTTATTTGAATTGGAATTGGAATTCGGCCAGTCTATTTCAGTGTTTGTCTATTCAAAATCGGACTGGAATGGCAGGCATCGGTCTACACCTTTGTACAACAATATTCAGGCTGAAGGAATTTTATTATGACTTCTGATGATCGAAACGCATATGCCAAATACAGACTTGAAAAGGCTGAGGAAGCATATATTTCTGCCGAAGTACTCATCTTGCATCAGCAATGGAATGCGGCCATCAACCGCTTGTACTATTCAGCCTATTATGCAGTTAGCGGTATTTTAGCCAAAATGGGTATTGAAACGAAAACCCATGCCGGTATTAAAACACAGTTTCTGCTCCATTATATCAAAACGGGCAAAGTCGAAATGCAACTCGGGAAATTATATGCCGATCTTTTTGATTGGAGACAACGAGGAGATTATGGTGACTTTTTCGATTTCAAAGAGGAAGATATCCTGCCTTTAATGGCTCCCACCCGCGCACTGCTGGACGCTATCTTACTTGAAATGGACAAGTTGGATTTGTAAATCACTCACGTCTTCCGATAACACCTCCTAATAGGTCCGTTTGGCCTTCAGATCGTCTAAGAGCGTGTTCGGGAATTTAGATTTGGGCTACATGCGGAAAATTTTGTTTCGCTTGTCGTTAAAATTTTCGCCGTAGGTATCCGGCTACGGCTGCAAATTTTGCCTAAACCGGAACAAAATTTTCTCGCCTTCGCCTCAAACTAAATTCCCGAACACGCTCTAAGTCGCTAGAAGAAATGAAACCACATCTATGCATAGTAATCGTCCTTTTCAACCTGGGATGTTCAGGACAGTCCGATAATTCACTTTTAAACCCCTCGATTCAAAAAGAAGCAGCAACTATCAAGAATCCTGGAATAAGTTCCCTGGCAGAATTACATATCATAAAGGCATCGGAGAACTACGCGTCTGTAAAAAAATCAATCTCCAAAGAAAGGCAACAACTCATTTCAAAAGACCTGACAGTGGATTCGTTGGGCAAGATTTTTAAAACTTCGCTGCTCAATAAAATCCTTCCTTTCTGGGAAGGTACGGAATGGTCATTCGAAGGTCATACATCCAAGCCCGGGATCGGGAAGATTGCTTGCGGGTATTTTGTATCGACAACGCTCCAGGACATCGGGTTACATGTAAACAGGTATGCATTGGCGCAACAAAGCCCGATCGATGAAGCAAAAAGTTTGGCTATCGATATCGAAGTAAAGGAATTCTCGGAACCTACAACTTTAAAAAACATCGCTGCTATCAAAGCATATCTGAAAGAGGGCATCCATTTCATTGGGTTTGACCAAAGCCACGTCGGATATGTCTTAAAAGATAACGGTGATTTGTATCTAATTCACTCCAATTACATCGGCGCAGCAGGCGTACAGATCGAGCGAATGGAACAATCCGGGGTTTTTAAATCTTACGGTAAGTTCTATATTGTTGAATTGAGTACGAATGAAAATTTATTACATGATTGGGTGGCTGGGAAGGAAATAAAGATACATTGACTATTCCGCTGGTACACAGACTGCCAAAAAATACCACGCATTCGCAACCCCCGCTCGCACACAGGCTATTCCAACCCTTAACCCCGAGCGGCGCTGGCGCGTCGGCTGTGCCGGCGTGCCATTCCATCATTGGCTCACAGACTACCTTCCGTTTACACATTCCAACACGACGTTAGCGGTTGTCGTGCAGCCTATTCCCCAGCATAGAGTTGAATATGCAAATATGTCTTTTTAAAACAATTTATTTTATTTAAAAACAAAATAATTATGTTTGCGTAATCAAAACAACAACGCTCCATAATCTATAATGTCTGATATACGCCAACAAATCGAAGCGCTTTTTGATTTCGCTTTGAACAATCCCATGAATGAATACAGAGTAGTGGATATCATGCCGATTGAACCACTTTTATGGGAATCAATCCTTCATAAAACGGGTGTCGACTTACGAGACTTCTGGTTTTCCATTGATAATTATAGTATTGTACATACACTTTTGCGGCATGGCAATCCTGCAAAAGAATCAAAACACGGACAAATTGCCGTAACCAAAGATGATTTTACGCTGCTTCCCGAAATTCTCACCTCGCCCGATTCGATTCGACTGGACATCAGAACGTATGGCAATTCAATCAAAAAGGAGTCCTTGATCTTTTACAAATCATACGAGCACCACTATGTGGTAGCCAAAGAGATACGACGGGTATTTAAAAAAGGAAAGGTGAGCAGGCTTATCTTGCAGACAATGTTCATTCGGAAGAATTCCTGAAATTAGAAAGCGCATCACCTTTTTAAGGTAATGCGCTTTCATAAAAAACCAACGCCAGATGCACCTTATGACGAAGTCCCCTGCTCAAACGTCCGAAACGTTTTGGTTTGTTACACAAAGATACAGATTTAAGAGAAAACGCACAACGAATAATTATGGAAATTAAGAGCGTGTCAGAACGCTCATTCCCGCTCGTACACCGGCCGCTCCAACCCGAACAACGCTGGTACCGAAGATGCCGCAGGTTGACAGGTTGCCAAAAAACACCCCGCATTCGCAACCCCCAGTCCTCTTCACGCGTTATAACGCAACCAGTTCAAACCCGTGTTGTCTTATAACAGAACCCCGGGCATTCCAATTTTTAAAAATCATATAAAAACAATTAAGCATGAAAATCACTTTTCCGGTCCTGCTTGTAGCCATGCTGGTTACTACCGCGTTATCCGCGCAAGACGACAAATCAAAGCGCCCGAGTCCGCCCGCCACGACGACCGCGACCATCGATGGCAAAACCATCACCATCGATTATAGCCAGCCCTCCGTGAAAGGCAGAAAAGTCTGGGGCGGTCTGGTGCCCTATGGCGAAGTATGGCGCACGGGCGCCAACGAAGCCACCACCATCGACGTAAGTGCCGATGTGGAAATAGAGGGCCAAAAACTCGCAAAAGGCAAATACGCCCTCTTTACCATTCCCGGCGAAAAAGAGTGGGTGATCATCATCAACAAAGGTATTTCATGGGGTGCGTATAGTTACAAAGCGGCCGACGACGTGCTGCGTGTAACGGTTACGCCGAAGGCTTCGGCGGCATTTCATGAAAAATTCACCATTGAAACTTCTCCGGAAGGCATCGTGTCGCTGCTTTGGGAAAACCTGCAGGTGAGTTTTAAGGTGATATAAGGTAAGATGATCTTTTGAGGGAATACGAATAATAGAACTCCCCTTGTCGCGGTTGCGGCAAGGGGAGTTCTGTGTACAAATCAGGAGTCTGATTCCTGATTTGCAAAAGTGCGGATGGACGATTATAAGTAAAAACAATTTTCATCATTCATCCCGCTGGTGGCCCCAGCCATATCCTGCCCTTCCGTTTGGCGTTTTGAAAGATATCCATATTTTTGAGCCACCTGAAAGCATTAACCGGGTCTGATTTTGTGTAATCCGGCAATGAATTACAACTTGGAACAAAACCTGAACGCAACACTATGACAACAAAAACGAAATTCCTCCTGCTCTTCTTCGTCATTTCAGCCCTGTTTAGTTGTAAAACCAGCCAACTGAAAAACACTTCCATCCCCGAAACAGGCATGTTTAAAGTAATCATTCTTTATCCGAACGGAGAGGATAAAACCTTCGACATGGGCTACTATGAAAAGAAACACATGCCGATGGTGGCCGGTTTTATAGGCGACAATTTAAAGTTTTATGAAATCGACAAAGGCATCTCCGGAAGAACGCCGACCGACAAGGCGCCTTATGTAGCGATCGGCTATTTTTACGTGTATGACATCGACAAGTACAACAAGTCCATCGCGCAAAACAGGGATGCCGTGGTGGCCGACTTTAAAAATTACACCAATATCCAGCCTGTTGTGCAGATTAATGAGATCAAACAGGTGAAATTCAATAGTGTGAAGAAATAGGGGTTTGATACGTGGCCCCTGCTGATTATGTTTGCCGCAAGCAGGAGACACTGCTGTCGAACTTTCAAACAACTCACACATTATCATGCTTTCAAATAAAGACTACGCTAACATGACGCTGGAAGAGCTGGTGTCGGAAGAACAAAAAATGAAATCACAAAAAATCACAACGGCTGTGTTTATAGGTGTGCTCTTTGGTATCGCCGTTTATTCTGCTACGCATAAAGGTTTTATCCTTCCTGTGGTTTTGCTGGTTTTTGCTTTTATGATAGGTAGCAGGTATTCACAAAATCTGAAGAACATCCAGGCGGAAATCAGTCGCAGAAATACGTTACAATGAACGTAAAGGAACAAATCGATGCGTATATCGCCGGCCAGCCCGAGCCCAAACGAAGTGACCTGCAAGCCTTGCACCAGCTCGTGCTTCAAATATCCCCGGACTGTAAACGCTGGTTTACCGACGGTAAAAACAGCGAGGGAAAAACGGTTACCAACCCCAATATCGGCTATGGATTTTACACCATACAATATGCCGATGGAAGCACCCGGGAGTTTTACCGGATTGGTTTGAGCGCCAACACAACCGGCATCTCGGTCTATATCCTGGGGCTCGAGGATAAGAAGTATTTAGCCGAAACGTATGGAAAAACAATCGGGAAGGCCAGCGTGACCGGGTATTGTATCAAGTTCAAAACGCTGAAGGATATTAACCTGGATGTACTGGAGGCGGCCATACGGTATGGATTGGAGGCACAATCGTGAACGCCTCGGGGATTCACCTGTCATGCTCTCATTTCCGATTGTAATAATTGTTCGCTCCGTCCGTAACACCGCCCTGGAAAAGCAACCAGTTATTACAGAAGTAAACAGGGCCCCAGGTTTCATTAATGTTCGGCTCAGTCGTCAAGTTTAAATCTGCATGGATGGACCAACTCACCGTTTGGGCAGCGGCTCCGCTCCTGGTTACGATCAAAACGCCGCCGGGTTTGAATTCCAGCGTGAGCCCCTTATTGATTTCATCATCGGGTTGGCCACTCCATCCATGGATAGAATGCCGCCATTCCCATTTACCCAGTAGCCGGTTGGAAGTTTCGTCAGCCGTCAGGGTGGTGCTGAAAAAACACTCGTTGTCCGGTATAGTGTTATCTTCTTTTTTATCGCAGCCGCACAGGAGCAAGCAAAGTATGAGCAGTGTGCCAAATGGTTTTCTTATATGCATTTGTGAGGAGCGTTGACGAGTGTGAAAAATTGGTTGACTTCACTAAGATTGACAGGTATTGAAACAAAAAGGTTGGGTGAGATGACCAATAATCTCCGGAGCACGATGCTGTCCCTTCCAAAAATTAAAATACAAATCAAGTCAGATACATTTTGAGGTCAGATTTTTCAATCCTTCTATTCGCCCGGTTTTAGTTGCCCGTAACTATTGTGATACACTTTTCCTTTTTTCGGGTGTGTAAATTTCAAGCCCGACCAAACAGCGTTAATGCTTAACGCGGTGCTTTCCACCAGACCAAAATCGTAGCCAATCTTAATAACAATTTTAAGGTTCAGGTCCGTTTCCAGTTGCCCGCCTTTCGGCCAGGAAACCCACAGCATGCCGCCTGATAAAAGGTGCGATTTCAATTTGGGAAACTGCTCCTGTAATTCGGACTGTTTTGTCACAAACAGGTGAATATAATTGAAATCGCCTTTTAATTCAGAACTTATTTCAACATCAGGCAGATCGATGGATTCGACCGCTTCCACAGGCGCATCAACCAGAATTGCCCTTACGCCCGGCTGAACCCCCATTTTCTGTGAGCCCTTTTTCAGCATTTTTTACATGGTTATTTTTTTAACGGCTTTACCATCCTGCCCAGAAACGACATGTATTCATGAAAATCAAACGGCTTATCGTGCACATCCGCTTTAGTCATTGCTTTGAACGATTTCATATTCTGTAGCAGTTTGCTTTTGCTGTACTTCATTTCATCGAGTACGGGCAAATCCTCGGGCCGGGCGGTCACATTTCTTCGCGGTTGAGTCAATGCACCGCCGAGATTGAAAGCAAAATTGACCCTGTCGCTCATAAAAGCGCTGTCTTTACCACAAAACTTGATTAAAATAGTTTTCAAAATCGAGGTGTGATCTAGAATCTCCTTGTAAACGCCACCTGCTTCCACGTAGGGCGAAACCAGAAAGGTCGGAACACGCACCCCATAAATATTAGGTTTATCTTTCAGGTAATGACCAGATGCCGAACCGCCGGAACCAGCGCCGGCAATATCCGTTTGCCGGTCTGCTACTTTTTGGGGATCCTGGAAAACTTCGGCGACAATGGGCGCAACATGATCAAATAGTCCGCCATGTTCGTCGTAGGTAATTACAAAAAGACAATGATTCCATACGTCCGGATTTTTTTCCCGCAGGATATTATAAACATCCTGAACGAAATGCTGTCCACGAAGCATATCTGCAGGCGGATGATCATCATTGGCCGGCATGTCGTGCATAGCCGGTTCTATAAAAACGACGGAAGGAAAATCCGGCTCCATAATATCGGCTTCGAGATCCTTAATGTCTTTGATATGCACATGGTCTCCTGCATACTTTGAAAACATTCTCAGCATCGTGACGGAAGGAAATGACTCATACACCCTCCACGAAACGTCGTGTTGAGAGAGTATATCAAAGATCGTTTGTTCTCTTGAAGTAAGAAACGGCGATGCCAGGCTATTTGATGTAATAGGTTCGCCATTATTGTCCATTTTTAAATTCCCGGTCAGGCTAAACATCCTGTTTGGCAAAGTTGCACCGGGAAAGGAAGAGAAGTAATGATCACAAATGGTAAAATTATCCGCTAAGAACTTGTACGTAGATAATTCTTCATCCGTATAATAACCTAATACGTCCTGTGGATGAACGTTTTGTTCTTCAAGGTATTCGACAGTGTGAATTTTATTAAAATTTTCCACAAAGCCTTGCATAGTTCCATCCTTGATCTGTTCCAGTACATCTTCCATTTCATGTCCGACACCCACTGGCAATTGCGTTTTTAAACCCGCTTCATTTGCTTTAAAATTTGCAAATTTCAGGGGCCTCATCAGGTTTCCGTTGTCGGAATAATCTGTGATTCTTTGCTTTGTTAGTCCCTCTATATTCGGATTAATGGCGTTGGGTATTTCATTTTGCACGCCGGGTCCATCGATGGCAGCAATTTGGTCTACCCATGGTCGTTCAAGTGATAAATAGCCTAAAACATGGTCGAAAGACCTGTTCTCCATCATGAGTACGATGATGTGTTTTATCTTGTCAGGATCATCGGTCAGAAGCGGCGATTTCCATGTATTCTTGAGTTTGGGCGATATCATACCGGGTCCGGGAGAAGCAAAACCTTTACTCGGCAAGTACCCTATAGAGGGTTTGTTTTCATGGACCATGTCGGCGATATAGTCAATTTTCAAGGCGGCATTGTCCCAGCGCGTGTTGGTCAATTCAAATAATCCACCCAGCATATTCGCAATAATGGATTCGACCTTGTCTGACAAAATATCGTCAAGATCCGAAATAAAATAACTGTTAATAATCGCTTGAAGAAGGTAATCAATGGCGGTAGGCGCCGGAGTATCCAACTTTATCCAACTCCGGCATTTTAAATCTCCTGAATCATTTACATCAAATGCAACCTCCAATTTTACTTTATTTATTTTTACTCCATCAATATTTTTGAGGATATCAACGCCTTTTACCAAATACTCCAGCTTTAAATCGACTGTATTTGAAAAATCCAGATCAAAAGAAATCATCGGCAGGTCTGGCGGAATGACCGTTACAAAAAGAAATTCTCCAGCTTCAGGAAGAATCCCGGTCCACCCGAGGTCGAATTCAAATTTTGGGCTCTCCCGCTTTTCTGAAAGCCCCATTCCGATAACAATAGAATCCAGTGTGAAATTGCGGAGCCTGAGGTGGTTGTTCCCTTTTCCCAGTAATGCCTGACCAATATTGTATTCGATGCCGATATCTATATTTTTATACCCGTCATTTGTTTTGGAGGGATCAAAAATCCCGTAGTAATCCAGGTTTTCAGCCAAAATTTTATCATTGACCAAAAGCTTGAATACGTTGGCCCCTTTTGTATTATCCCAATCTGCCTTGAGTACAATATTTTCTCCGTTGCTGCCGAGCAAATAATCAAGCCGTTCTAATAACACGTCTTTTTTAACGGTATGCGTACCATATACCTGCGCATGTATTTTATGTTTGCCGGGTTCTGCGGTTTCGATGCGTAATTTCCATTTTTTAATATTGCCGTTGGCGCCGCGGCTGTGTTTAAGATCGGATGGACGGATAGGAATGCGCTCGCTTCCGGCGCCATTGGAGAGGGTGGCTTTGACAGATCCGTCCGGTCGAATGAGTTTAATAGTAGCCGCAGAAGGTAATTCGATCTGGGTTAAAGGTAAAATGTGAGAAACCCGTACGCTTAATTGTCCGAGGCGATACAAATCAAACTCAAACTCTTTAAATGGTTTAATCACAACCTCCGTATTGATAATCGGCGGAGCGCTGGAAGAAGGAATCGTTTCCGACACCATTACACGCACGCGACTTTCAAAGTGCGTGTATCCCTTTATTGCGATTCCCGTAATTTTTTCCGTTACCACTTCCCAGTCACGAATAAACCCGTCCACATCACGGTATTTATCCAGATCGTCCATCGTGATTTTATTCCTGGTGAATTCCTTCCCCAGCGGATCAAACAATTTACAGGGAATATTTTTGGTTTCCGAGGTGAATGGCTCACCGCTATGCGGGTAACTGGCGTTTCTTTTGGAACTTATAACCTTTGCATAAACCGCCAGCGCACCCACCCTGTTGATTTTGACTTTAAAGTTTTGTGTGTCGATTTTTCCGTCATCCGTCATGGTTAAGGGCTCGGAGAGGAAATTGTGTCGTAATTCTTTAGATTTCATGATAATGGGCTAAAAGTTGTACCGTCAAAAGTGGTCGCTTTGCCCTTTTGATTCCTTGTACTACCGTTCCAAAATCTTGAATTATTGTTCCGAATGCCTTTGTTTGCGCCAGGCGCCGGGCGTTTGACCAAACGCTTCCCCGAAGCACCGCGTAAACCATGCAGGGTCGGAGAAGCCCGTCCGGAACGAAATTTCCGCCATCGTCAGGTCGGTCGTTTCCAGCAATTGCAAGGCATGGGTCAGGCGGCGCGAGCGAATAAAGTGAGAAGCCGATTGTCCGCTCAACGCGGTGAGTTTGCGGTACAGGTTGGTCCGGCTCATGGCGAGGTCGCGGCACAGGCGGCCGATGTCGTATGATTCGTCGGCTAAATGAGCGTCTATACTTGCCCAGGCCAGGCGCAGGAATTCACTTTCTTTTTCGACCAGGTGCGCAAAATCGTTTTGAGGCGGCTTTGCCGGTATTTGCTGAAAATAGGCCCGCAGGCGGCGGCGGCTTTCCCGTACCGCGTGCAAGGTGGCAAACAGTTCGCGCCGGTCGAACGGTTTGGTCAGCCAGGCATCGGCCCCGTGTTGCAGGCCTTCAATCTTGTCGCCGACAGTGGCGCGGGCGGTGAGCATCACCACCGGAATATGGCTTGTACGCAGGTCGTTTTTGAGGGCCCGGCAAAATTCAAGCCCATTCATTCCGGGCATCATTACGTCGCTTAGCACGATATCGGGCAGGTGTTCGAAGGCCTTTTCCAAGCCCTGAAGGCCGTTTTGTGCGCTAAAGAAATGGTATTCCCGGCTCAGCAATCCGGATAAATAGGTAGTCAGATCGGCGTTGTCTTCCACCAAAAGCAGGAGCGGCTTTTCGGGTTGCGAACCGTTCTGAAGTTCCGGAAGTGATTCCGGTCCCCCGTTTATTTCCGGAACAAGGGTATGTGCATGCACCGGCAAGCGCAGCCTGAATACGCTTCCTTCTCCACCGGCGCTTTCCACCTGAATTTCGCCCCGCATCAGCGCAACCAGTTCTTTTACCAGCGCCAACCCTATACCCGTACCCTCTTCGGGCTGCCCTGCGCCGGTTTCTGCCCGGTAAAAACGGTCAAAGAGTTGGGCCTGTTTTTCCATGGGAATACCGATGCCGTTGTCGCGCACCTCGATTTCAAGTATTTCCATTTCGCTATCTGGGAGAATCGTTCCGTTGCTGACGATCTCCGCCCGCACGGTGATTTCCCCGCCTTGCGGCGTGTATTTCAGGGCATTGCCGATCAGATTGGATAAAACCTGCTGAAATCTTGCGGGGTCGAACATCGTAATAAAACGATCCGGATGGGTTTCCACGGACAGTTTTTGGTTTTTTCCGGCAGCCAGGGAGCTGAACGATTCGGTGACAACTTTGATAAACTGCATCGCATCACCGGGCTCGGGCTGAAGTTGCAAAGCGCCGGATTCTAATCTGGACAGATCGAGTAACTGGTTGACGAGGCCCAGCAGATTTTGTCCGTTGCGTTCTACCAGCCGCCCCGCCTCTCGGGCTTCCGCATCGGGGTTTTCGCGCAGGGATTGGGCCATACCGAGCAGCACTGTGAGCGGTGTTCGAAATTCATGGGTAATGTTGGCGTAAAAGCGGTTTTTAAACGACTCCACTTCCTCACGGCGGACCAGTTGTTCGTTTTCCCGAACCTGGGCGATATGTTCCGTTTGGAGGTGCACATACTCTTCCCGGAAAAGCCGGCTGCGGTAAATAAATGCCGTCGTGAATACCAATACCTCTACCAGCGTCCCGCAAGCGCCTGCATAGGAGGAAAATGGATAAGCCAGGAATAAAGAAGTTACCTCACCCACCAGGGCGCAGATGGTGCCCAGAAATACCAGTCGCCCCAGTATGCTGCGTTCCCGCCAAAGCAGGGAAAGTACAACTAAAGAAAAAGCCGTAAAAACAACCCGATAGCCCATGTACAGCAACCAACTCTCGTGCTGTAGATGACGCGCCAACAGCAGTAATTCTGTTGAGCAAACCAGCAGACTGAGCCACAGCACAAACCGGCGGACCGGCTCCATAAAGGCGGGGCTTTCACCTCCTTGTTTTAAAAAATGAAAAACAAAAAGCGCGTATGTACAATAGTGCGCAGCGGTGTGGAATGTTTTGGTCCAGAACCAGGGGGCCAGGTACATGGTAGCAGAAAAACGTGGATTCCACTCTTCGATCAGGCGCCAGTTCACGAACAACAAGGAAAGCAGATAACACCCATACCACAACAGCGCGGCATCCCGCTGTTGAGCAAACTGTGCAAAAACAAAGATCATGATGATACCGACGGCGCCCAGGAAAAAACTATGTACCAGGTTGGGATGCAACGCCTCCTGCTGACGCATGGCCACATACGTTTGTGGGGTTGAAAAACGCGGCACCAGATTCGGAGAGCGTTTGATCATACTGCGTTTGATCAGTAAAGTATCGCGCTGATAAGGCCTTATTTCATACGTCTGCCCATAAAACAAAGGATCGGGCAGCAAGCCCAGCCGGTCGCGCGTAGGAAAAAGGCCGGGCGCTCCGATTACCTGCATCACGGCCGACCCGTTTTTCACCCAGGCGGTATCCTGACCGGCAATTTCCATCACAAACCGAAGGGTGTCGGGGGAAGGATTGTCTAAAACGAATGCCAGCCAATAAATCCAATGACCGAAAGACAGGTAACCAGGCAGACTGTCTTTTTCCAGCGGCGAAAACCGGTTCTGTTCCAATACCATCCATGCTATTGAACAGGACATGGCAGCGCGTTCGTCTATTAGCACCTGTGCCAGGGGCTGCCATTTTATATGCAGGTCGCTCTTGTTCAAAACGTGGACAGGCAGGGCTTCCTGGCCATACGCAAAGAAGGGGCAGATAAAAAGCAGGCCTACAACAAGGGTTTTCATATATCTGAGATCAAATATGGGGGACATGCATTCATCAGGAGCGTGCCGGGTTTGGGTATTTAGTATTTTGTAAGCATCGATAACCAGTGCTTTTCGAATCGCTAAACACAAAAACGAAATACGCTCTTATTTTACCTCAATTGGGGATTGAAAGTAGCGGCAGACCTGTAAAAAGGACCTGGCAAAACTCAAACGACCTCCAGACATGCCGCCCGCAACATCTGCATATATTTCAAACCTTTCTGCTCCGCGAAAGCCATGTTTCGCTCCGGAATACCTTCCGGATCCTCAAAATGCTCTAACGCCCTGGTAATACTCTCTTCCCGCAAAAGATGCAACATGGGATAGGGCGAGCGGTTGGTATAATTCGCAGGATCGTCGTTTTTCGCTCCCGCAAAGCAGTATTCGGGGTGAAAACTTGCGATTTGGTAAACGCCCTCGTAGCCCTGATCAGCCGACAACTCTTCTGCCATATCCACCAGGTCGAGGTATTCCTCAAAATCTGCAAACTGCCCGGGAAAGATCACAAGGGTCGTTTCGATATCCTCCATCCGGTCCAGGTAGTGCAATTCCTCCACCACAGCCGCCAGCGCACTTTCGAGGGTAGCCTCGGGCAATACCATATACCGGATACTTTTACGAAGCATGGCCCTGGAAGCGAACGGGCAGAAATTGCAGCCGATGACGACGGAATTGATCCATTGGGTGGTTTGTGCGATGATGGTGGCGGATGTCAGAGGCATATATGTTATTTTATGGGATGCTTTCAAGGCTTTCCATAACTTTGAAAAACGATGAAAGAATCCGACATTTATGTATAAAATTCAATTGACTATGGAAAAAAGTTTCAGATACAGCATTTGCGAGCCTTTAAATCCTGAAATTATCGAGAAGGGACAGATTGATCAAAAGCAAATTGTCAAAACATTTCAGGAATTTCCGTGGGGTAAATATCTGACAGACTCGGCAAATGCGAAAGATACCGAGATTTATTACTCACCGTCTCTGGAGTTTGAAAATACGTCGAACAAAAATGGGCTGACCGCATCAGCGGTTGGCGATCCCGGGAATTTTGAATTTTACCTTTTTTATAAAAGACCCAAAATGGGAAGCAAACTGTTTGGACTGATTAAAAAACTGGATGAAAACTATATAAGTGATATAACGGGACAAACTGAAAAAGACGTCATTGAATGTTTGAACGCATTGATAAGAGACGATGTAAATTTTCTGGAAAACAAATTTAAATAAGAAACCAGACCATCCCCCGCCAATGACAGCATTTCGCCACCCTTTCTCTCCCGTTCTCATCCTGGGCTTTGCCCGAAGCATCTGGTCGCGCATCATGGGTATACAAACGCGTAAAATCAGGTATTCCAGCGACGGCCGTTACGGACACGTGCACTACGAAAGTCCGGAAACCTCCTTTGCCCTCTATTACGAATTCGGCGGCGGCAACGTAGTAGCCTGCATCGATATTCCCGGCCCGGAGGACTGGCAAAAACATACCGGCCTGCCTGTAGCGCAGCGTGACGAGGTGCTGCACTTCATTGGCGAACAAGTCGTGCACGACCAGGCGCGGGGCGGCTCCTTCAAAATAGAAGGGAACTGGATGAATATTTATGTTTGAACAAGCGCTTCACACCTCGCCTGTTGATTTATAGCCGTGAGTATTTTAGCGGACGTGGAATTTATTCGAAACAATTCAAAAACGCGTAAACTAATCCTGGTTTCTTCCGTTCCATTCGTCCAATGGATACAGGAAAAACATATTTGCTGATTGGCGGGAGCCACGGAATCGGGCTTGCACTCGTTCAAAAATTAACAGCCCAAGGGCATCAGGTCATTGTACTTAGCCGTACGCCCGGCGTTTTGCAGGATTTGCCGAACGTCACCCATCATACTTTCGACGTCTTGCACGACAACTTTCCGACAGAGGTTTTGCCTGCCGACCTGCATGGTCTGGTCTATCTCCCGGGCACTATCAATCTGCGCGGTTTTGCTTCCATCAAGCCCGAACAATTTCGGGAAGAACTGGAAATCAACTGCATCGGGGCTATCCGGTGCATCCAGGCGTCGCTGAAAGCGCTCAAGCAAGGTTCGGTTGGCAGCATCGTTTTGTTCAGTACGGTGGCCGTGGGAGTAGGCATGCCGTTTCACAGCAGTATTGCCGCCGCCAAAGGCGCCGTGGAAGGGCTCACCCGGGCCCTGGCAGCCGAACTGGCGCCGGTAATACGCGTCAACTGCATTGCGCCTTCTCTGACCGATACCCCGCTGGCTGAAAAGTTACTGAATACCCTGGAAAAACGCGAGGCCTCCGCACAGCGGCATCCGCTCAAACGCGTCGGCACCTCCGAAGAGATCGCCGCACTGGCCGCTTTCCTGCTTTCTGAAGATGCCGCCTGGATGACCGGTCAGGTTTTACATGCAGATGGCGGTATGAGCGCCATTAAGTCATGAAAAACGTAAAAAAACAGCATTTACCGGAAAAAACATGCGCCACCTGCGGCCGCCCTTTTGTGTGGCGTAAAAAATGGGAACGCGTGTGGGAATCCGTCAAATATTGCAGCGATCGTTGCCGTACAGAAAAACAAACGCACCATGCCCACCCGTAAAGTTGCCGAAATAAAGTCTGAATTAACGGTTATCGAGATCGACCGCGTCATTCAAATGGCCTGGGAAGACCGGACGCCTTTCGAGGCCATCAAAATGCAGTTCGGGTTGTCGGAAGCGGAAGTTATCTCTTTGATGAAAGCCGAAATGCGGCTTCAAAACTGGCAAAAATGGCGGGCCCGGGTGCAGGGGCGGGCAAGTAAACACGCCGCCCTGCGCGAGGAAGGCGTACAACGTTTTAAAAGCAAGATGCAGCGAAACATTACCCGCAACCGCATTTCTAAAAGGTAGCGGCCGGCTCTCCTATTCAATAAAAACATATGCATTTGTAGTACTACTCGCGGAAAGTCGTAATGCCGCGTACACTAATTTTACATCATCCAATTATTCATTCGATGTAAAATAAGTATCTATGAAAACCCTTTCGAAATGGGCCAAAGCGACCCCCGTAAAAGCGAGGTGGCTGATCGCATTATCACATGTATTGGTCGTTCTGAATGCCTTTTTCCTGGGCATCCTTTTATTTCTATCCGACTGGGAAACACCACCTCTTCTGTTGTCTGCTGTCGCCGGTATTTTTTGCCTATCCTATTTGTTATATCCCAAAAAAGGTATCGAAAAAGGCCTGTTCCGGCATTCCTACGCCCGGCAAAAAACACATGATTTCAGCCTGGTCCTCTCTTACGGGCTTGTCATTGCCCTGGGTGTGAACCATTTTGCGGGCCGGGAGGAAGTGCCTGTTACCCGGCAAATGAATACCCGGTTGATGTCATTGCCTTCACGCACTGAAAGCGTCGCCGCGAATAGGCCTGAAATTTTTCAGCAGTTGAACATGAACCCCCGTGAACTGAAAAAACAGATCCGGCATGAACTCAAATCGTTAAAAAAGGAATTCAGGGAACATAATAAGCAGAAGAAGGGATCGGTTTTGGGGATAATCATGTTCTCCCTGTTTACTATTTTAGGGCTTCTGTTTCTTGCATATTTAATAGCCGGACTGGCCTGCAATCTTTCCTGCTCCGGGCAGGAAGGCCTGGCCTCGGTCGTTTTGATCGCTGGCGGGATAGGAATTGCCCTGCTATTGATTCTTGCTATTCAAAAAATTTCCCGGATGGCGTCTGATTCGTAACCGGCGATTGGTTTAACCACAAGGTACAAAACAAGATTGATCCCGAATTTTTCGCTTCAAATAATAACAAATGCCGGTTTGTCCTCCTGTCGGGACCCGTCCACTCTAAGACGCGTTTTTGACCATTTCCCCCTCGTAGAGTGGACGGGTCCCGACAGGAGGACAAACCGGCATTTGTTATTATTCCAGGCGAATAAGGCCAAATCTCATAGTTTAGGGTCACTCACAAAATCCGGGATGAATCAATCCTGTTTTGTACCTTATCGTTAAAACCAATTACGGTTTCACCCCAGCCTTCCCCAGCGAAATCAGATTCGCAAACAACCTGTACGCACCCGGCACCCCTGCCGGCAACTGCCGGAAAAACGAAATGCCCGTATACACGAACTGCCCCTGGCCGTAGGGCGCTACCAGCAGCGCGCCGTCGAGCGCTTTTTCGTCCGGGTCGTTCATGGAAAGCGGCGCAGAGAAGTTGGCATCCCATTCGGAAGGGTAATACAGTCCGCGCTCCTGCACCCAGCCGCTGAAATCGGCGGCTGTAAGTTTGTTCGGACCGTTGAGTACCGGGTGTTCCGGCAGCAACATGCGGATGTCGGCGGTTTCGTCGGTCACGCGCTGGCGGGAAAGTTTGAGCGGATACGGCGCCAGGCTCGTGCCGTCGGAACTGAAACTGTTGTTGTACTGCGTCACCAGTGTGCCGCCTTTTTGCACGTATTCGAACAGGGCGGGCTGGTGAAAAATCAGTTGATCCTTGGTATCGTAGGCGCGTACACCCAGCACGACAGCGTCGAATTTTGCAAGTTTTTCAGCATCCAGGTCTTTATCTTCCAGCAGCGTGACCGTGCAGCCGATCTGGCGCAGCGCCGCAGGAATATCGTCGCCCGCGCCCATGTAGTAACCGATGTTGCGGGCGCTCACGCGCACGTCGGCACGGGAAGCGTGCACTTTGGCGGGTTGCAGCACACTTTGCTGCGGAATATGGTCGTATTTGATCGTGATCAGGCGCATGGCGTACTGCTTGTCGCCGATCCGGGCAAAAGGCGCGAGTTGGCCGTCGGCAGCGCCGGAAGCGGCATTTACCTTGAACAGGAAGGTTTTTTCCTCGCCTTTCTTTTTGAAGTTAAATGTATTGTCGCCCACGTTGCTCACCGTCCAGCCGGCCGGCGCCTGAATGCCGGCGATGCCGCTCACGTTGTCGCTGCCGGCTTTTACCCGTACGCTTACGTTTTTGTCCTTATCGGAAAAAAGGTAGGAGGCTTCGGTGCATTCCACAAAAACCGGTGGCAAAATTTCGAATGGGCGCCATACTTCCCCGACGGCTGATTCGCCAGCCTTAAAGGCTACAACACTTTCATAATCGAGTAGCATACCGGCTACGGTGACCGACCAGCGCACCTTCACGAAACGGGGCGTTTCAGGTTGCCCGCGCAGGGTAAGATCTTCCACGTTGTACATGCCGATAGTGGATTCCTTTTGCAGCCAGTACGGTGCGGTGTAGGGCGCGTTGTCCGGAATTTTCACCGAAGTGTTGAGCGTCCAGTCCACATTATTGGCCAGTACTGTTTTGGTGGTGCTGTCTTTAAGCGCCGGCAATACATTGTAGGAAACGAGTTGTACATCCAGGCGGGAGCGGTTGATGGCTTCCAGGCGCAGGTTGACCGTTTGTCCGGGCGTGGCCGTAGGATCGGAAGCGGTAGCCTCCAGGTAAAGACCGATACAACCGCGGATAACCTCTTTGGTTTCTGCCAGTTTGATGTTTCTCCAGTATCCATCGGGCAGTGCCTGGATCAGTTGGAGGGCTTTCAACAGATCGGGCACCGAGGCCGAGGGGTTGTCGCTCCGGAATTCCCGGTCGATTTTGGCCATCAGCGCGCCAATGGGTTCGCCGCCTTTCACCCGGCTCCAGGTAGTATTGATACCTTCAAAAAGGTCGTTGCCCCCCGGCCGCTCGCCTTTGATAAAATCGAAATACTCCACACTCTCACCCCGGTTGGTGAGGTTGCCGAAACCCTGGCAACGGTGCATGGAGCGCGCTTCTGAGGCCACTTCATTGTTGCTTTTTCCTTTCAACGGGTAGTACACGCCCAGATCCACCGAAATGAGGTTGCTTTTATCCATTTTATTGAATGCCTCCTGTCCGCCGTAAAACCACCAGGACGTATTAAAGAACTGGCGGCGCGGCTGCCATACTTCCGTGTATTTCAGTTGTTCGGGATACGCGTCGGCTTTACCGGCCAGGTCGTACGCCTCTACCGATAACATGGCAGAAGCCGTGTGGTGTCCGTGTGTGTCGTATTTTTTGTCGTGGAAAAAACGATTCACGATTACGTCCGGCCGCGTTTCGCGGATAGCCCAGACGACGTCGGAAAGCACCTGGGTTTTGTCCCAGAAACGCAGGGTTTCTTCCGGATTTTTGGAAAAACCGAAGTCGTTGGCGCGGCTGAACCGCTGTTTGCCGCCGTCGATGGAACGAGCCATGAGCAGCTCCTCGGTGCGCAATACGCCCAGCAATTCGCGGATCTCCGGACCGATCAGGTTCTGGCCGCCGTCGCCGCGCGTCAGCGAAAGATAGGTGACGTTGTAGTGCTTTTCGCTGGCGCAATAACTGATGAACCGCTGGTTTTCATCGTCGGGATGCGCGGCTACGTACAGCACAGAGCCCAGCACGTTGAGTTTTTTGATGGCGTCGTGCACGTCGGCAGCGGAAGGTTTGACGGGTTTCTGAGCGGAAAGAAGAGAGCCCAGGAGTAGGCAAAACAATGCGGTAAGAGAGGATTGGCGGAAAAAAGTATTCATGGCAAGAGTTGATGCGAGCGAGGTTGAGGCGTTGAGGCGTTGAGGCGTTGAGGAAACCTATAAGGTTTATCGCTCAATAAATATAAAAGTTGACACAACTTTCTTTTTCAGATCTGTTGGACTATGTGATCCTCCAAAAAATCATTGTTTCACCAGCTGTTGGGCCCGAAAGTGAATTTCCGGGTGTGCAGGAGACTGAATTTGAACGAAATAAGTACCGGCCGGCACCTGCTGCATGGGTACAAGTGCATGATTCTGAACGTTTTTTACTTCCAGTACGGTTTTCCCGGACAGGTCTATCATTTTCAGGTCGGCAGTTTGTACAGATTCGGCTATATTCAACACAAAGGAGGAACCTGTATTCGGGTTTGGAAAAACAGACCAGTTTTCTGCAGGATAGGGCGCTTCGGAAGCATCTGTGAGCGCGCAGGTCAGGGATTCCAGCAAGGTAGTAGCGTGCACCCAGAACGTATCGACGTACGTTTCAAATTGCGGATCGGTGTAGGTATTGGTATGGCCGCCGCCGGGCACCGTTTGCAGGAAATTCCACAAACCGACTTCCTCTGCGTGTTGGTGCAACAGGCTGCTGCCTTCAAGAAAAGCGATGCCCGCTGCAAGGCCGTACACATAGTTCACTGTTTCGTCGGCCGTGCCGTGAATGCTCACCAGGGGAAGGTTGTTGACGCCGACCCATTCTTTGCGGTACAGGCCTCCCGACATATTCACCACGGCTTTTGAGCCGGAGGCGTAGGTTTTGTTGGAAGCCGTACCACTGATACCTTCCAGCCCGCCGTTTTCCTGAATAATATCTTGCAGAAATTCCGGCAGCACGTCGGTAGAATCGATATATCCGGAGTGCAGAGCCGTTACCGCGCCGGCAGAGTAACCGCCGATGAACATATTATTCGCATCGATATGGAACTGATCGGTCGTGGCGGCATCTTCCCGGAGGAAGCGCACGGCAGCCCGCATATCGCCCACGGCTTTCACAGCCGTATCGAAAATGGCCAGCGAATCGGGAATACCGAGCACGAGGAAGGGGTACAGGCGGTACTGAATACTCACCGCCACATAACCCTTGCGTGCCAGCAGTTCGCAATAAGGCTGCATCTGGCTTTTATCGCCGAATATAAAACTGCCTCCATGCGCCAGCACCACGGCCGGGCGGGCAGCCAGGTTATCACCTTCGGGCTCGTACACGTCCATTTGAAGGGTATACGCATTGTTGATGTGCCCGATGGTAGGCGCGTAACCGACCGTCGTTTTTTTAACCGTCGTAAAAACGTCGTTTATGTAGCGGGTACCATCGCAACCGGCATTCTGAGCGGAAAGTATGCCGGCGCTGGAAAACGCGCAGGCACAAAGCAGGAGGGTAAATTTTTTCATGTAAGAGCAGGTTAAAGGATATAAAAATGGACTGCAATGCTAATAAAAGATTTGCAGTCCATCCCTGAATATGGCACGTTTAGAATGATCGTATTGTACGAAAACGGTGTTTGCAGCGCTTTAGAGCATGGGCGTGTCCCGTATTTTGTGTTTGGTATTTCGTAAAGATCTGGCAGTCAGCCAAATCCCAAACACGAAACACAAAAAACCAAACACCCTCCTACACCACTTCGGCCTTGCCTTTTTTATAAACAGGCACCGTAGAACAGGGTTCGCCGAACATGATACTCAGGGCCAGCGGCTGGAGCAGGCGGGTGATTTCCATGTATGCTGCGGGTGGTACGGGTTTGTCGCTACAGCCTTTGATCACGAGGCGTTTACCTTCGTATTCGCTCCAGTCCTTGCGATTCAGTTGCTTCATAAATGCCTGTTCCACAAACAAATCCGGCGTCGTTTGGGCCATATCGGCCACGTACGGCGCGGCATAAGTAGCCACCAGCATGTAGGCCCACATAGGAATGATCGCGTCGGCAGAGCAGAACACCGCGAGGTTTTTGCCGCGGTATTGCTCCCAGTCGTGGTTTTTCAGCGCTTCCCGGAAATCCTTCTCCTTCAGCATCAGTTCCATGAACAGGTACTGCTTCAGGTCGAACGGTACGATCTGCCCATCCGGGTAAAAATCTTCCAGGTCGATGGTAACCAGGCCGCTGCCGGCCACACGATTTACTAATGGAGTATCCATCTTTTTTTAGAAGTGAGAAGTGAGAAGTGAGAAGTGAACGATCAGGATTCTTCGAGGGCCGGGGTTTCTCCGATGGCATTGTCCATTTCCTTGAAATCCTTGGGTTTGGGGAGGTCCTGCAAGTGGTTGATTCCCAGATAGTCCATAAATTTCTCGGTGGTACCGTACAGCAACGGGCGTCCCGGGCCTTCGCTTCGGCCGGCAATGAAAACAAGTTCTTTTTCCAAAAGTTTTTGAAGGGCGTAATCACAACTCACACCACGAATTTCCTCAATTTCCGACTTGATGACCGGTTGCTTGTAAGCGATCAGCGCCAGGGTTTCCAGGGCAGCCTGAGAAAGGCGTTTTTTCGTGGTCTGTTTCAGGTGGATGGCCACGGTATTGTGGTAAGCGCCTTTGGTCAGAAACTGATACCCGCCGGCAATTTCCACCAGTTCGAACGCATAGGCTTCGCCGCGGTATTGCTCCTGCGTATGCGCGATCAGCGCCAGAATATCGCTCACGGGCACCTCGCTTTGCATGCTTTCATCGAGCACGGATTTGATGTCGTCCAGTGCAATAGCCTGCGGAGACGCGAAGATGAGCGCCTCGATGTGTTGTTTCAGGAATTCCATGGGGCGAAGGTAAATGTTTAGTGCGAAGTGCGAAGTCGTCAGTGCGAAGTCTGAATACAGTGCGAAGCCGTCAGTGCGAAGTGCGAAGTCTGAATACAGTGCGAAGCCGTCAGTGCGAAGTGCGAAGTCCGTAGAGTGCGCCGTTTCATATTTGGGAATTATCAAGATTGAAACGGTGTACTCTACAGACTTCGCACTTCGCACTGACGACTTCGCACTGATTTCAATATCTCATAATCACCTCCTCAAACATCTCGTTCTGCAAGCCACGCACCTGCATGGTCACTACGGGGTGTTCGCCTTCCCATCGGAGTTTCAGCAGTCCGAAATTGCGTTTGACGATCATATCGCCCACCCGGAATTTGTTGGTTTCATTGAGGCCGCTGCGGATGTGCGTAAGGCCGCTGGAGGTAAAATCGTACAACGGATAGGAAAGTCCCTGAATATCCATTTTGGAAATTTCGGCCATATGGCGGTCGCCGGAAAGGATCATCAGGTTTTTGGGCTTGGTTTTGACGATCAGCGTGAGCAGGCGTTTACGGGCAGCAGGGAAGTTGCCCCATTTATCATACATGTGTTCATCGGAAAGCACCTGCACACTGGAGCAGAGCAGGGTAAGGTTGGCATTGCTGTTCGAGAGTTCGTTTTCCAGCCATTTCCATTGCGCTTCGCCGAGTATATCGCCGGTTGGGTTGGGCAGGAAACGTTTTTGTTTGGTCGGATCGGCAGTCAGCGAGTCGCGGAAATAGCGCAAATCCATCAGGATGACTTTGACGCGTTGTGCGCCTTTTCCGAAGGTGTAGGACTGGTAGGCGCCCTCACGTTTGCGCACCGGGTTGTTGCCGGGAACGTCGAGGAAATCGAGCATACATTTTTTAGTACCTTTTTTTCCTTTCAGGTATTGATCGCCGCCGTTTTTACCGTAGTCGTGATCGTCGTAAATACCGATCACCTGTGCCTTGGAGCGCAGTTTTTTGTAATCCGGGTTCGTTTTGAGCAACCTGTAATGAGCGGTAAGGGCTTTGGTATCGGTCGTATCGGCGTACACAATATCGCCGAGCCAGATCCAGAGATTGGGATCGTTGGCATTTACCCATTCCCACATGGTCTGGGGTTTTTCCATCTTGTTGCAGGAGCCGAAAGCGATAATCATGGGCGCTTTCGTGGTGTCGATTGCTTTCGGTT
>ENA-UOWO01001793-UOWO01001793.1-activated-sludge-metagenome-genome-assembly--contig:-NODE-1793-length-27789-cov-14.169287_pt1 | contig 27789 bp, 23 predicted proteins | sample MGYA00238148_ERZ761564 | MGnify/ENA primary metagenome ERZ761564 (study PRJEB28885, sample SAMN05720194) | activated sludge metagenome | isolation source: Anaerobic digester | place: USA...
AAATCCACCTTAAAAAGTGTTAAAATACAGTCCTAAAAAGCTAAGCCATTATAGTTCTTATTCTTTTCGATTTAAAACCTCTTTCAATTTCTTTAGCTTCTTCTATCAAAAATTTCTTTACCTTTCCTTGATCGTCTAAGAATTCAAGTTTCCCAACTTCCTTTTCATACCCTTCCTTTATTCTTACCTTTCCACTCTTAACAACAGACGGTTGTTTTTTAACTTTTCGTTCTACAATCTTTATATTTAATTTATCTTTTTTTTCGGTTTTTTCCTCGTTTTGTATTACAGTTTTATTTTCCTTTGAATCCTGTACCGCCCCGTTCTTCCCCTGTGCGTATACAAATCCTGCCGCAATTGCAATAACGCATACAATTAATAACATTTTTTTCATTTAATCCCCTCCGGATTTCACATTATTATTTACCCATATATTATCCAATATTATTAATATATTTGTAAGTAAAAAATTTATAAGAAAAAAAACTAAAACCGCACGGGCTGCCATCTCCGCCATAGCAGCCTTATCGCTGCGACGGCCGGGAAAGACCCGCGTCTACCATGCCGAAATCAAGTGCGAGGCGTAATATGTTACGCCTCTACGATAAAAGGCTAAGATACTGTTTTTTTCTGTTATAATTTATTCGGTTTTACGTTTTTAGATATGGAACCGGATTTATGGCATAAACGTCTAACGTTTGAAGCTTAAAAGGAGCCCATAATTTAATGGACAGCCGGCTGGATAAAATATACAAGCAACACGGGAAATACGTGTATAACGTGGCATTGGGCATGCTTAAAAACCGCGACGACGCCCAGGATGTCACCCAAAACGTATTTATAAAGCTTTTTAACAGCCTGGACTCTTTCCGCGGCGATTCAGATATTAAAACTTATCTGTACCGCATGGCGATAAACAGCAGTATTGACTACATAAGGCGGCAGTCCACACACAGGGATAAACTGGAAAAAATGGAGCCGGAAACATCGGTATCAATGGTCGACAGCCTTTCCTTCTATTCCCTTATTGATAAACTTGACGACGACCATAAAGCCGTCCTGCTTTTATCCGAAATTGGCGGTTTTAAATATGATGAAATAGCCGATATCCTGCAGACCAAGACAGGAACCGTAAAATCAAGGGCAAGCAGGGCTATTGTTAAACTGCGTGAAATATTGTCTAAGGAGGCAATAAAATGAAATGTAATGCCATAAAAGAAAACCTTTATCACATTGGAAAAGGCACGCTTTCGCCTTTTGAAGAAACAGAGATTTTAATACACTTAAAACACTGCCCTTCATGCGCGGCCGAATACGATGAGGTTAACCGGATAAAAGCCGTGTTTAGAAACACGCTTGAGCCGGTGCCGGGCTCTGTTTTGCAGAATATAAAAAGCGCCACGGGCAAAAAACAGGGTTTTTCTATCCCCTTTTTAAAACCGCTTCCTGTCGCGGCTTTTGCACTTTCCCTTTTACTGATACTTTCGCTTTTAAAAATTACATCTGCCCCGAATAATAAAGAAGATGAACTTGCGGCATTTATTTACGATTCCTATGCGCAGTCAGCCGAAACATATGATAATGAAATCCCGTCAAATATAGAATATGTGACTTATGCATATTAAACAACACTTCAGGAGGTTTATTGACATGAAAAAGTTTGCTGCATTCTTTGCCCTGCTTGCGGTTTTAGCATCTGCCCCTCTGTTTGCTTCGGGAAATACCCCGCACAGGGGCGAGCCCGGAAAAAATCCCGCGGTTTTTGGGGCTGACGGAATTTTTGACCTTTACGAAGAACTTGACCTTACGCAGGATCAGCTGCTTAAGATAAAAGAACTCCGTTCCGTTTCACGGGAAAAAACAATGAATTTAAGGCACGAAATCCATAAGACCTTTATGGAACAAAAAGATGAACTTGAAAAAGACAGTCCTGATGTTAAAAAACTTGAGGCATCCTGCGACAGGATATCGGCAAACCAGAATGAACTTATGAAGATTAAAATTAATGATATGCTGGAAGTTAAAAAAATCCTTACCCCGGAACAGAATAAGAAGCTTATACTTTTGATGGAGACAAAAAAGGATTCATTCAAAAAGAAAGCGTTTTTCGGCAAGCACGAAGAAAAATAAAACCAATTTAAGATATATTTAAAAGCACGCGTTTTATAACGCGTGCTTTTATTTTTTATACTTTATTCTAAGCTGTTTTAAAGAACTTCTGTCAGTAAGGTCAAAATGCAGCGGCGTCAGCGTCACATAACCTTTTTCCAGCCAGTCAATATCAGAAGCAGGCCCTTTTGCCTTTACCCTTTCAACCACGTGCCAGAAGTAAACTGTTTTTCCCTTATGTTTTTTTTCAATATATTTTTCATGAAAAACGTCATTAGCCTTATGGGTAACCTTCACTCCCTTAATATTTACCGTACTTGCCGGGACATTGATGTTTAAAAGCGAATACTTTGCTATTTTGATCCCGCCTGACAACACCTGCCTTGCGGCTTTCGCGGCAAATACCGCGGCGCGCGAGAAATCCGCGTTTTTATCATAATCATTGATTGAAACAGCTATTGCAGGTATACCCAGCAGGGCCGCTTCGGTTGCCGCGCCCACAGTGCCCGAATATATGATGAATTTTCCGTAATTTGGCCCGTGGTTTATCCCTGTGACTATAAGGTCCGGTTTTCTTTTGCACAGGTTGAAAATTGCAAGCTTTACGCAGTCAGCGGGCGTTCCGGAAACGCTGTAACCATATGAGCCGCAGAACTTAACTTTATTGACTTTAAGCGGCGTGTGGATTGTAACGGAGTGTGACGCGCCGCTTTTTTCGTTTTCCGGCGCTATTACAAAAACTTCGGCAAATTTTACAAACTCTTTATACAGCGCCTTTATTCCGTCCGCTTTGATGCCGTCATCATTGGAAATAACAATTAAGGGTTTTCTTTTCATACTGTCTGAAACCTCTGCATATAATACTTAAGCCCTTCAAGGACGCCGTAACCGCAGTGGGCTCCCGCCATATAAAAATCCCTGTTATTGGCCGCAAGGCGCAGTCCGCTGTGGGCATTGCCCACCACTATTCCTTGGGAAAAAGATTCAAAAAGGTCAACGTCGTTTTCGCTGTCGCCTGCCACTATGGTGCTTTGCGCCGGTTTGTTAAGTTTTTTAATTAAAAACTCCCCGGCTTTTCCTTTGTCGCAGTTTTCCGGTATTATATCAAGGTATTTGCCGTGGCTTATAATTATCTTTGCCCTTACGTTATTCTCTTTAAACCGGCATTCCAGCATGCGCCTTATCTCATCAGCGCGCGAAGGCTCTATAAAATATGAAACTTTAAATTTCTCTGATTTTCCCTGGGTTATCATGCATCCTGTTTGTTCCGCGGATTCTTCAGCCGCTTTTTTGTTCCACGAAACCGAGATTGTGTTTTCCCATTCTGTATCAGGCGTGAATATTCCGTTTTCAACCGTATAAATTTCAGAGCCCGTGCTTAAAATTGCCGCATCCGGCATTATAAGCCCTTCCGTAAAAAGGCCTCGGTGCATTTCCGTAATATCCCTTCCTGTGGCATAAACAATGAAAAATTTATCCCTGTTTTCATTTAAGAATCCGTTAAGTTCAAAAAGCCCCTGTGAATCGCCCAGTATTGTCCCGTCTATATCGCTTATCAGCGTTATCATTTTTTCGCCTTTAAAAATGCCGCCGCGCCAAAAAATAAAAGTATAAAGAACGCAAACCAGTCTTTGTATTTTGTGTAAGGCGTTTTTGCGGCGTTTTCTTTTACATAAATCTTGCCGCACAGCATTGATTTTTCAAAAAGCCCGGAACTTATGGTTATTCTGCCCGTATTGCTGACAATGCCGGACATACCTGACGCCACGCAGCGGACAAGGTACCTGTCATTTTCAACGGCGCGTAACAGTGTATTCGTAAAAATCTGCGCCGAAGCCGGAGTCCTTCCGTACCAGGTTTCATATGACAGATGCGCGAAAAAATCCGCGCCTTTTGACGCAAACGCCGTGCTTATTTCCGGGAAAAGACCGTCGTAACAGATAAGCGGCGCCGCTTTTAAGCCGTCAACCGTAATCGGCTCTATCTTATCCCCTTTTTCAAAACCTATATAGCCATAGCGGCGGACAACTTTTTTAATAAACTTAAATGTGGACGCAAACGGGACGTATTCGCCGAAAGGCACAAGGTGAAACTTTGAATAACTGCCTGTTGTAACGCCGTCTTTGGACAGGGCAAAAACAGAGTTATAATATTTCATCTCGCCCTCTTTATACAAAGAAAAATCAGAACCTATAAGATGCATTGCGGGTTTTTCCGACCACCCTGCTATTTCAGACGGCGCGGAAGCGTCCGCGGCGAACATTCCGGGGAAAGCGGTTTCCGGCCAGACAAAAATATCAGGGCCGCACATTTGCGCTTCTTTTACCATCCGCCTTACCGTGTTTAAGACATTAATCCTGTAATTAACATCCCAGTTAACATCCTGGTCTATGTTTGCCTGCAGTATTACGGCGTTATAAGCGGTGCCCTTTTCTTTTGCGTCTTTAAATATAAAAACCGACAAAACAGCCGCGATTAAAACAGCGCCAAAAACGGTTAAAGCCGCGATATTTTGCGTGGATTTTATCTCTATTTTCTTTAATATTAACAGCGCGGCAGCTGTATTAAAAAAATAAATAATATAGTTAAGGCCGTGTGCCCCGGTTAATTTAAGTATCTGAAGTATTTCCGGCGCCATAAACTGGCTCTGCGCCGGGGTTAAAAGCGGAAATCCGGAAAACATCCATTCCCTTATGTATTCGCCGAATGTCAGTAATGCCGGCAGCGACAGCAGAATTTCCGTGTCAAAACGCTTTTTTAAATAAACGCATATCGCCGCGGGAATGGCAAGCCATACAGGCAGATAAGCGGCAAGCGCGAACCACGATACATACGCAAAAACCCCCATGGGATAAATATTCTTAAACCAGTACAACCCCGCCGCATAAAACACAAAACCTGAAAGATACATGTTCCAGAAAGCGCCCTTTACGCTGTCCTGCTTTAAAATAACAAATAAAACAGGTATAAAAGCGCCCCATATAAGAAAAAATGAAGGGACAAAAAGCCCCTGATTTATGAAGTTGGGAAAAGAAAAATAAAGCAAAACAGATGTGAATAAAGCCATTAAAATACCGGTTATTTTCATGTTATTCCTTTCGGGTTTATTTCTGAACATTTAATATTATAACAGCAGCCCGCCTTTGTCAACGCAACAAAAAAAGCCCGGCGTTAAACGCCGGGCTTTTGATATTACGCGTGTTTATTCAATGTTGGAAGACGGCGAACCCATCCTGTTTATAAGCATGTTCAGCATCTGGTCAATTACAGCCATAAGCCTTACAGACGCGTCATACTGGCGCTGGTATAATTTGGCCGTTGCAATCTCCGCGTTTTCATCAACGGCAGTGACTTCTTCCTGCATCCCTTTAAGGGATTCCACCGTTGTGTCGTACTGTGATTCCATGTTCTTCGCGCTTAGAAGCGCGCCCTTTAATTTTCCCATAGTTGATTCAAAATGATCCTGAAACCTTACCGCCCCTACCAGGTTCATTGATTTGGTAAAATTACCTTTCTGGTCATAAATCATGAAAGGCGGAACCCTGTTGCCGTCGGCGCCGCTGTTAATACCGGAGGAAAAATAAATCTTTTGCTCGTCATTTTTAAATGTAGCAAGTACAAAATTAGGTTTGGCGGCGCTGGCATCAATAAAACCTATGTTCATGGCGGTTAAATTGATTATCTGCGTTTCTGTCCAGTCTATATAATAATTTTTTCCTTCAAAATTAACGGTAACAGTACCTGATGCCGTCGGATCAACAGCGAATTTATTCTGCTGAGTGGCCCATGTGGAAGCGCCTACCACTTTATTTCCTGTCGATGACGCATAATAGTTTACAGGCGCGGCACTCACCTGCTCCTGAAACATTTTAATTTTATTTAAAAGCACCGGCGGTATTACCGCGTTTCCGGCAGAATCCGTTTCTTCAATATTGAAATACTGGCTTCCGGACATAAAAAGCGAGTTATTGCTATCGTCAAAAACAGCCATAAAATCTTCCACATTTATATTTATTTTCTGTATGAGGTCACGGACAGTATCGGTTGCAGCAAAATCTATCTCTATGCTGTTTATAATCAGTTTTCCGGTGCTTCCAAGCGTTGTGTCAGAAGTTACGCCCGCAAGTTTGTTTGATGTTACCCAATTGCTCATCAGTTTATTATCAAGATTGGCCATAATTTCAGCAAGATCGCCTTCCTGATATTTAGTGTCATTTATCATTGTGCCGCCCTGCAGTTGCTCGCTTACCCTGAAATCAGCAGCCCTTGTACCTGTAAAAAATTCCCTGTCATTCTGAGTCAAAACTCCGGCTACGTCAGTTACCCCTGTCTTATGAAACTTGTTGACAACCGTAATCATACTGCTGGCAAGTATGTCAAGATCAGTTATATAACCCTGAATCACCACATCCCTTGACTCGATAATACCTGCAAGCCTTCCGGAATCAATATTCTTGGTAATACTTACAGGCGCAGCGCCCGCATCCATAATGCCTACATCTTCCAGTTTTGCATCCTTAGTTCCGGCCATTGTTGCAAGTTTGTTGTATTCCGCGCCGTTAACAAGAATCCTTCCTCCTATTGTAATTACAGAAGCGCCGTCCGCCCTTTCCGCAACATACACATTCATTATTTTGGAAAGGTTCTGTATTGCCAGCTCCCTCTTGTCAAGAATATCATTCGGAACCTGGCCTGCTGTTTTGGCCTTTACTATTGCCTGGTTAAAAGATGCAATTTGTTTTATATAATCATTTGCTTCCTGTACATTCAGCCTAAGGGCGGCATTTAGGTCCATCTGCAGGCTCATTAAAGCTGATGACCTTTCCCTTACCAATCCGGCAAGGCCGTTTGCTGCGGAATATATCTGGTTCTTAATGCTTTCAATATCCCTGTCAGCAATGGGTTTGGTAAATTCAGCAGCAAGGTCTTCCCACCCTTTCCAGAAAGCCTCAAGCTGGGCGGATATGCCGGAATTTGAAACACCGCTTACTTCGGGAAACATAGCGGCAAGCGTCTTATATGTATCGGCCAGTATTTCAGATTCTCCAAGGCCTCCCAATTCCGTCCTTATCTGTGTATCAAGATAAATATTTCTTACCCTTTGTATGTACGAAACCGCGGAGCCTGTGCCAAGCTGTCCTGCGCCGTTGTAGTTATTAATCGGCTGTGTCGCGGAAATTGTCGCAGTCTGCTTTGAATACCCTTCGGTATTCATGTTCGCGATGTTATGCGAAGCGGTATTTACCGCGGTTGTGCTTGCCCTCATTGATTTTATTGCAGCTTCAAGCCCCAATAGTATACTCATTGTATTTCCCTCCTATATTTTAGTGTCAAATTTTGATTTTGACTGCTCTGCCTTCGCTTCTTTAACGGTGCCGCTGTCCGAATACGTTGTGGCGGTTCTGTTGTTTATTTTGTCCCTTAATTTTGAAGTGAAGTCCATCACGCCAAGGTATTCCTTAATAAGATGGGCGTTGCCCGCGTTAATCGCGTCTATTTCCTTTACAATCCCGATAAGGGATTCAACGGCCCGCGCTATTTTTTCGCCCTCTGTGCCGCTTTTTTCAATGACATCCTGCAGCTTTGCGGGTTCTTCTTTTTTTAATCCCGCCTGCAGGGCCATTTCCTTAAAAATTTCCGTTTTTTCATCTTCAAGCTTTTTAATTGAAAGTATTATTTCTTCCTGTTTTTGTATAAGGTTTTCAAGATTTTTTATCTTGCGCTCCGCAAGCAGCCTGTTTTCTTCTGATACAACAGGTTTTAATTTAGCGTAAAGCGACTTCTGCGCGTCAATGCATTTAATAAATTTTACGGCGGTTTCGGAATTAAGCATTGTTTTAGTCTTCCAGAAGCAGCTTGGCTGCAAGCGCCTGAGCCGGCGTTTTGCCCGCTTCCGCTGTCTTTTCAATGATTGCTTTTTCCACAAGGTCTGCCCTTATGTCTTCCATTTTTCCTATTTCCACAAGGGATTTGCTTATCAGTTTTGCCTGTTTGGATATTTCCACCTTGTCTGATATGCCGCCTGATGCGGCGGATTCCTGTTTTAAGACCTGCGGGGTTTTTGAAGCAATATCCTTTACCCCCTGTGAAATAAGCGGATTAATACTGCCGATGTTGTTGTCTGCCATTTTAAACGCCTCCTTTAATATTCTTTCTTACAATGAATATATCGGACATAAAAATGAAAACTTTAATGTTTTTTTCGGGGGGACTGATAAAAAATGCTTACTTCGGGGAATTTTGATCCATTTTTGAAAGCTGATTATAAAGGATTGTGGCAAGGCCTATTCCGCCCGCTTTTGCCATTTCTTTTGCCATATTGTCATAGTGCATATCATAAAATATGTCCTTGGCCGTGCTGTTTCCAAAAAGCGGGTCATCAGGCACTGTTTTTCTCATCTGTTTAAGCATATACCCCAGAAAAATGGATTCAAATTCAACCGCAACCTTTTTAACCCTTGCGGCGGAATCCGCACCGCCTGTTTTTTCGGCTTTCTGAGCCTGGACTTCCGCGTTCTGCAGCTGGTTGGTAAGCCCAAGCATCTCTGTACGCGCGGATATTTCCGCGCCGCCAAGAAAATTAGACACTTATTCAGTTCTCCTTAAAGGATTTCAAGCGTGCCGTGAAGCGCATTGGCAGCCTTTATTGCCTGAAGTATGCTTATAATGTCCTTAGGTGACGCGCCAAGCGTGTTTAACGCGTTGACAAGATCCAATACATCGACTCCCTGAGGAAGCGAAATTAACTGATTTCCGGCGCCTTCAACCTTTATGTTGGAATTTTCATATTCCATTGCCGACGCGCCCGGAAGATACTGCGCGGGCTGCGATATCTGTTTTACCACGTTTATGTTTACATTGAAGACTCCGTGGGCAACGGCGCACGTGTCAATGGCCACATCAGCGCCCATTACAACGGTGCCTGTCCTTTCATTGATTACAACCTTATCAGAGCGTTCTTCAATTTCAACATAAAGCCCTTCAACCGCGGCCGCGAATTCAACCGGGTTGTTCTGAAAATCAAAAGGCACATGAACCTTGATTGTGCCCGCGTCTACCGCGTTTGCCACAGTGATGCCTGTTTCCGTCGCCCAGAACTGCGAATTTAATATGTCAGTAACCCTCGTCGCGGTTGTGAAATCCGGTATTGTCAGAAGAAGGTACATATCATTTTTGTCGTCCATGAAAGTTACAGGCACTTCTTTTTCAACCGCTCCTCCGTTGGGAACCCTTCCCACCGTCTGTTTGTTTGCCTGTATGCCGGGATTTACGTTCATGCCGCCGGTCCCTGTGGACACAGGGCCCTGTCCCGTGACATAAATTTTATCATCCGCGCCTTTCATAACTGTCTGCAGAAGTATTCCGCCTTCAAGGCTTTTCGCGTCTCCCATTGAAGATACAACAAGGTCAATTTTATCCCCTTTTTTGGCAAAAGGAGGAAGTTCCGCGGTTACCATGACAGCTGCCACGTTTCTTATTTTAATCTGTTCCGAAGGGTCATTGATGCCAAACCTTTTAAGCATGTTTGTGACAGCCTGGTTTGTAAATACAGTGGTCTGCCTGTCGCCTGTGCCTTTAAGGCCCACAACAAGCCCAAAACCGGTCAACTGATTATCGCGCACGCCTTTAAACCGCGCTATATTTCTTACCCTTAATTCAACGGCAAGAAGCGATGTCGCCATTAAAGCAAATAATATTATGAATAATACCGGTTTAAAATGTTTCTTCATACGCCAGTCACCTCGTTATAATTGCCTGCCGCTTTTCCGCGGCGGGCTAAATTCCTTTTATTTAAAACAGCCCCAGCCAGTCAAAGAAACGCGTGAATATTCCCGGGGATGTTTTTTCGCCTATGGGCCCGTTGCCTTCGTATTCAATAACCGCGTCGGCCACGTTTGTTGAATAAATAGTGTTATTTGAAGCTATGTCTTCCGGCCTTATTACGCCTTTTATTATAAGGTTCTGCTTGTCGTCATTAATCTGAATTATTTTTGTGCCCTTTATATAAAGATTCCCGTTGGAAAGCACCTTTTCAACCCTTGCGGAAATACTTGCAAGTAAAGAACCGCTGCGCTGTGTTTTGCCGCCGCCGTCCTGATACTCTTCCGCGCCTGCCCCCCATGAAGGTACATTGGGAAAAGATGTCTGCGCGCCGTTTGCCCATGTGCTCATTCCCATTCCGGCTTCAAGACCGGCTTTTTTATTGGTTTTCAGCGAAGCGGACTGTACGGCCTGTGTGCTTTCAACCACAAGCACCGTTACAATATCGCCGACCCTGTACGCTTTATGGTCTGTATACATTGACCCCATATCATCCGTATTCTGGGCAATGTCATCTGCGGCCAGAACGGACGCGAACATTACAATAATAGCGGCTGTAAAAACATGTTTTAAAATCTTCTTTGCCATGCCGTATCTCCTTGGGTTATTTTTCTATAATTACTTTTCCGTCAGCGCTTACTTTGCCGTCCAGAGTTTTTCCTGTCTGAAGTTTTACCTTTACAATTTCGCCTTCTTTGCCTTCCCTGCCGGCAGTGCCGGAAGTTTCCACGGACAAAGCGCCTATTTTTACTATCACGCTCACCGTCTCTCCGCTTTTAAACAAAGGCGGCTTGTCAAACATGTTATGCAGTAAAACAGTGCCCGCCGGTATGCCGCGTTTTGTAAAAAGACCGTCCACTGCCGTAAGGTCCGTCAGCACGTCTCCGGATATTGCTGTTATGTCTTTTCTTATTGTTTTTACCTTATCCCGGGTGACTACGGAGCCCTTTGGCATATCAGCTGCCGCCATAAGGCATTCAGCAGTCACTTTTACTATCATGGATACAGGTTCAATTTTTTCAAATTTTCCGTTTAAATAAACTTCAACGGGAACTATTACGCTCCCCTTAAAGCTTACGGAATTGTCTTCTTTTACCTTTAAAAGAACCTCGCCGTTTATAAGGTTTAAGTCACTTTTGGCGTTTTTAGTGATTATTTCCGCGTCTTCTTTTTTCCACGGCATATTTTCCAGCACGTACTTTACCGCGGCTTCGGTTATTCTGTCATAATTCACTTCGGTGCCGCGCGTCAGCACATATACTTTTTCGTCTCCAAAAAAATCCGCATCAGGGTAATACTTTTTTATTATGTTTTCCAGCTTTTCCCTGGTTACGCTTACGCGCTGACCCGGCACAGCCGACATTTTTACGTAAAGCCCTTCCACTTTTGCTTTTACAGCGCTGTCATCCGACATTACATCGGCAACATCTTTTACGTGTATTTTTTCTCCTGAAATTTCAACCGTGCCTTTTTTTACGTTTACAGTCACGGCGCCAAACACGCAGCCCGGCACTGCCAGGGCTATAACAAGGATAAACCTGAAAATATTTTTCATTCAGGGTTTATCTTTTTATTAACTCTTAAGGTTATTGGCAATATTCAGCATATCTTCCGATGTCTGTATTGCCTTCGCGTTAATTTCATAAGCCCTCTGTGACGCGATAAGGTTTATCATTTCATCCACAACTTTGACATTGGATGATTCAAGCATTCCCTGCCCTATGGTGCCGTACCCGTCAAACCCGGCTGTGCCTTCCACCGGTTCTCCGGTTGCTTCTGTTTCGCGGTAAAGGTTTTTGCCTATGCTTTCAAGGCCGGCAGGATTGGCAAACCTTGTAAGCCTTATTGTTCCCACGTGTTCAAGTTCGTTGTTTCCGGACACGCCAACCATTATTTCGCCGTTTTCCCTTATTACTATCTGCGTTGCCTCCGCGGGAATTGTAACAGCCGGTTCAATAAAATATCCGTCAGAAGTTACAAGGTTTCCCGAGCCGTCCATCTTTAATGAACCGTCCCTTGTGTAGGCTATTTCCCCGTTAGGAAGCTGAACCTGAAAAAATCCTTCCCCCTGTATTACAAGGTCAAAAGTGTTGTTTGTCTGTATAACGTCTCCCTGAATAAAAGACTTTGTTGTGGCTGCAAGCCTTGCTCCGTGCCCTATTTCAATGGGCGTGGGATACTGCGCCCCCATGTTATTGGTAACGCCCGCCGGCCTTATTGTCTGATAAAGAAGGTCCTGAAATTCAGCCCTTGATTTTTTAAACGCCGTTGTATTGACGTTTGATAAGTTGTTGGAAATCACGTCTATATTTGTCTGCTGCGCCGCCATTCCTGTTGCCGCCGTCCAAAGTGACCTTAACATAATATTACCTCCTGCTTTTCGGCTTTTAAGCCGTTATTTTTAAATTGAAACCCTTCCTACATCATTAACCGCTTTATCAAGCGTCTGATCCTGCGCGCTTATTGCTTTCTGCGACGCTTCATACGCCCTAAACGCGGTTATCATTTCCACCATTTCGCGGACCGGGTTTACATTGCTGGATTCAACAAAACCCTGAAGCACCTGCGTTTCTTCAACAAGGTCGTCTTCAGCCAGCGCCTGCCCGTCAAGCGTGTAAAACAGGTTGTCGCCTTCTTTTCTTAAAGGTGTTGCCGAATCAAAAAGCGCCACCCTGAAAACATCCATTTCAGCGTTATCAATAAAAATCCTTCCGCCTTCATCCACGTGCACGTCTTTTCCCTGCACGATAATTTCGCCGGACTGCCCAAGCACGGCATGCCCGTTTTTTGTCACAAGCCTTCCGTCTGAATCAAGCGAAAAACTGCCGTCCCTTGTGTACCTTATTCCGTTAGGGGTGTTTATTACAAACATCCCGTTGCCTTTTATCGCAAAATCAAGTTTGTTATCCGTGTTATTAAAAGAGCCTTCTTCAGTGATTGAAGGCTTGATTCCGTCAACGCGAAGCTGGACGCCTTTGCCTACGGTCCCTATTGGAACCATTAAATCCCTTAAACCCGCTCCCGGTATAACCGCTTTTTCATCCTGCACCCTGTGCAGAAACACTTCCGGGAAAGTAATATAAAGAGCCCTGTCTTTTTTATAACCTGTGGTATTGACGTTCGCCAGGTTATTAGAGATTACATCCTGCTGCTCTGTCTGAGCCACAAGCCCTGATGCTGCCGTGTATAATCCGCTTATCATTTAATTACCTCCGTTACTGCCGGCCGCGGCCGCGTTCTCTTCCATGCTTCCTTCAGGTTTTGCCACGTCCGCCCATTCCTTGCTGAACTTGGATTCAATAGGCGGCACGTCGTTTGTAACAGAAGTTATTACAAAGAAGTACTTCTTCCCGACTTCAAGCCCCTTTACCACAAAATGAGTGTCCTTGACAGGCGAAGGATTAACCTTAACATATGCTTTGCCTGATGTTTCGGTGATATAAATATTGTATCCGGCCATATTGGCGGGAGGCATCTTGCCCCACTTAACGTCAACAGCTCCGTTCTTTCTTACTTCTTTTTTCTGCGCCACAGGGAACATTTCCGGAGTGCCCGGCACAACAGGCGCCGGTACCGCGGAAGCTTCGTTGCTGTACGCGCTTTCAACCGAAGGATACGTGTTATTGATGGAAGTTACCACAAAATAATATCTTGTGCCGTTCTTCAGCCCGTCAATCGTGACGTAATTTTCTTTTATCCTTTTCGCCACCGGTATATACCTTGAACCCGGTGATTTGCTCATGTATATTGCATAACCTGTTACATTGGGATCTTCATTGGGCTCCCATGTAAGATTTATCGCGCCGTTCGCCGGATATGAATTCAGATTTTTTGGCTGCCTTACAATGCTGACAGCGGTTAATTTCTCCCTTTCAGCGCCGAATCTTAAAATAACGGAAAACCTGTGTGAGTCGCCAAGGTGTTCGGCGTGCCCTATATAAGCATAGTCAACTTCCCATATATCTTCCCTGTATGTCACGCCGCCTGTAAGCCTTCCCTGCATTGTGGCAAAACCCGTGTATCCGCCGCGTAAACCAAGATGGCGTTTAAAGAACCAGCCTTCAACGCCTACATGTAATCTATAAGGATCAGGCTTAAGCGCCGTAATTGTGTTGCCGCTGATGTCATAAATAGGTTCCTGAAGAGGAATACCGCTTATGTTAAGGTCATTGAAAAAATCAAGGTCAGCTGTCATTAAAAGGTTGTCATCAATGTAGTACGCGCTTGCCACTTTAAAGATTGTGGGTATTTTTTCTTCAGTGGTTCCGCCCTGCCAGTGCAGAGTTGTTTCTATGTCCTGAATGAAAAGCCCAAGGTTAATTTTTTTGCCGAACTGCGGAAGCGGTATCTGGTAAAGGACTCCAAGGTCAAGCCCAAGGCCGTTTGCTATTCCCTGAAGCGTGGTGCCCGATGAAGTCAAATAAGAAGCTGTTGAATTATAGTTTAAATACTTTACGTTAACACCCACAGAAAATGTCCTTTCAAGGTTAAGCGCTGACGCGAAACTTCCAAGGACCGTAAATTCTTTTGTGTTGTTCTTGTCATTATGTATAAGGGAAAGCACAGACAGCTGCCATGCGGTATCCTGAAAAAACGGGGAACCAAATGACAGGAAAGTATAGTATTCCTTGCCGTTTAAAAGGGGCCCAAGAAAAAGGTTTACTTCAGCCCTTTCAAGCTGGGTTAAACCTGCCGCGTTCCAGTATACCGCGCTTCCGTCATCGGCTACAGCGCCGAAAGCGTGGCCCATTCCAAGCGCCCTTCCGCCCACGCCCAAAACTCCGCCTTTGTCAAAAGCTCCGGCAAACGCGCATTGCGCGACGGCCAGTGAAATTATAAAAGCTGCTGCTATTTTTTTCATGTTCCCCTCTCTTTTAATAATTAGGATTTATTAATTCGCCGTTCAGCGTAATATTCGCGCCGCGGAGCATCTGTTCCGCGGAAATGTACCCTCTGGAGTAGTTCTGAGCCTGCGCTATAGGCACATTAACAGCCATTGTGTTTCCGGTTCCATATAAGGCGTTGATTCCGATATTGCTTACGGAACCTCCCATACTTTCAGCAATGCTTCTTGCCATCATCGCGACTTCTTTCATAACATACTGTGGTATTGTATTCGCTGTCGCGTATTCCATCATAAACTGTTTGTTTCCGTCAGCATCAGTCGTGATATACGCGGACCTTATCGCCGAAGATTCAACATTGGGGAAACCCGCGACATTAACATTGCCTGCTGCCGCGCTTGGCGTTGCGCCCTGATAATTTTCAAAACCCGGGAAAGCCGTTAAAGGCAGCGGCTCCGGTATTGTTCCGGCAGGCGGCGGCGGTACAGGCGTCGGTTTTCCTTTAATATTTTTCCATTCTTCAACGCCTGCTTTCGCGTTTGCCATCTGCGCGTTGTCTTCCGCAAGGTCCCTGTCGCCTATCTGCTTTAACAGCGCTTTTAACTTATTAAGCGCTTCTTTGTTTACAGCTTCAAGCACAGGGGTAAACAGTTTAACCGTCTGCACGGGTGTTGATGCCGTGCTTCCAAGTTTGTCTGTTGCTTCAAATATAAAAGTGTATTCGCCGTCAGATAAGGGCTGGTACTTATTGTCAGTGCCGTTCCACACAATCTGCGAAGGCGGAGTGTTTATGTCAACATACGATTTTACAAGGTTGTTGTTCTTGTCAAGAATGTTTAAAGCCCACCTGTCAATTCCGGCCTTGGACGAGGCATTAAGTTTGAATATAACTGTTTCGCCGTTTTTAGGCGCAAACGAAATAGGCTCTACAGCCGCGAACACATCGGGCGTGGGCAGTTTTCTTGCAACTTTGCCCCATTCCCAGTGAAGCGAAACCCAGTGGGAATCGCCTTCGTTCTCGGCCTCTTCTCCAAGCGGTACGCCGAACACATAAGCGTAATCAATTCCAAAAATATACTTGGCGGACAAGCCCAAAGACGCCCTCCACGTGCCGGGATACATAACATCAACAAGGCCGCCCCTTACGGCAAAATGGCCGTCAATGAACCACTGTTCGGCGCCGAAATTAAACCTGTATCTTTCCTCTTCAAGAACGCCCGGGTCATTTACAGAATTAAAGTCAACGGAGAAACTTGTGACTTCTTTTTCTATAAGCTGCGTGGTGCGCATTGAAAGGCCTATTGTGGAAGTAAAATATAAGTTCTTTTCAATACCTGTTTTATACCTTTTCATCTGCCCGGATACATCCCTTAACATAATGGAAATGTTAAGGTCTTTCAGGAATTCTATTAGACGAAGCTTATAAAGGAAGCCCACATCAAGGCCCCATGCCCAGGCGTCAAATTCATCTGTTATTACCTTTTTCGCGTCAGCGTCAGTAAACATATATTTTACATTTACGCCGAAGTTGAAACTTTTGTCCGATGTTAAAGGAGTCGCATAAGTTAAAAGAACGCTGTTTGTCTGAAAAGGCAGGTTAATAAACTGCCTGTACTTGTCCCCTAAAAACTCCTGCCAAGAAGGGTCCAGTCCGCCCATTCCCGCGCCGCCAAACCATTTATAATCATTTGTCGGAATAATTATATTTTCAGTCGGAAACAATACGCCCGCGTTTCCAATGCTTGCAGGTATTTTTATTTTCCCCGGATACCTTCCAATGGGATGATAAAGTTTTTCATATGAAAGGCCGAAATACTGGCCGCCTAACGCCATTGTAAATGAAGCAAAACCTGTGTAAGGGACACCGCCGTAATAACTTCCGCCTGTCCAGAAAATTTCATTATGGTCAAGCTGCGCAAGGCCGGCAGGGTTGTAGTAAATTGTTGAAGCATCGTCTGCTATCGACGAAAAGGCCTCCCCCATACCAATTGCTCTGGCGCCTGTGCCAAAGGGATTATATTTATCAAAAAATGGCTCTTTTACTTTTTCCCATGTAATCTGCAGTGTGTCTGAAAAATCATCCGCAGACGCTAAAGGAGCAGCCGCCAGAAGAATAATAAAAGCAAAAATGGACAGAATTACACTTTTTGTGCGCACAATTGTCCTCCGCTATTCCAAATATGTATCCCGGTATTAATTATCCGGGTTAAAAATTAACATAAATATTTAAATTGACGCGCATCAGGCGCGCCATTCTAAAATTACTTTCCGCAATACAAAAAAAGCAGTGACTGATAAAACAATTTAACATAACAGGCCTTTGACTGTCAAACAAAAAAAACCAACCCCCCCAAAATTCACCTTAAAATATTGGATTTTCGGGCTTTTTCGCCCTATTTTTGTCCTGATTTTTCGCTATTTTTATATTCCTGTTCTGTCAGAATACCCCTTATTTTGTTGAACACCTCTAATACCGCTTTTTCCGCGTAGTCAGGATACGTCCAGGGCCATGGTTCATATTGCTTTGTTGATGTATTGAACCTTAGCGTTGATTCTCCGAATATCCCGTCGGACATGTACACCCTGTGGCTGAAATTCTTTGCTGACGCAAGCACAAGTTTCGCCTGGCATAAAAAACCGGGATCAATGTTAATAATTCTTCCGCCTTTTTCGTTTAAATGCTTCTTTTCCTCTTCTATGGCAAAAACTTTCGCCCCTGCAAGAACGTCCGGAGTAACGGTATTTTTAAAAGAGACAAACCTGCGTTTTAAATTATACCCCATTTCACCGCTGTAATATGAAGTGTGCGTAAAAGGAGTTTCTTCGGTTTCAAAATCGGTTTCGCCGTATAGTTTTACCAGTTCCTTAAGCGCGCCGTCATAAGCGCTTTTGTTTGAATAAATGAAAGAACATATAAGTTTGCCGGGGCGCGGCCGCCTTATATCCGCCATATTCTATTTAACCGCGCCGTTTTCGCGGTTCCTGAAAGCCAGATTTACCAGACCGTAAATCACAAGGCAAAGAACGGCAGTAAGCGCTATTGCGCTTTCCGGCATGAACCTTACAAGCAGCCCTGCCAAAGCCGAAGCTATCAACGGCCCGGTGTTGCGGAACAAGTAATAAGCGGAAAAAACGCGGCCCCGTATCTCCGCGGCGGAATCTTTCTGCACCACGGTTTCCGCAATTGAAAGAAGAATCACGCCCGCCATTCCCGCAAAAAAACCGCAAATCATTAAGAAATAAAAATTCCTGAAAAAGTAAACGCAGGATAAAAGCAAACCGACAGCGGGAAAAGCAATCCTTATAAGGTTAATTTCGCCGAACTTTTTTATTAATTTTTCAAGGACAAGCACACCTGCCACAAGCCCCAGACCAAGCGCGGCCTGTAAAAAACCAAGAGCCTTTATATCCTCCATCTTTATTCCGGTCGCGTCCTTTATTTCCTTTAAAAAACCGCCCGTAAGCGATATGTAAAATACTATGGCGCATATCATAAGGATAAAAACCCTTCTGGTGACAAACTTAACGCGGCCGGCGGAAAACATAAAAACAAAACCTTCCTTAATGTCGGCAACAGCGTGTCCCCATGATTCAAAATGCCCCTTTTCTTCATGCTTTTCACGGGCATTAATGGCAAGCACAAGCAGAAGCGCGGGTATATACAATGCGGCGCTTGCCAGAAGTATCATTTTATACCCGAACCGCGCTATCAGTATACCCGCGGCCGCGTATGTAAAAATCTGCGTTATTATCATAAGCGTCGCCGAAAGCGAATTTGCTTTCACAAGCCCGTTTTCATCCGCGACCACATCAGGCAAAAAAGCGGATTTAGCCGGTACAAAAAACTGCGTGGAAAATGATTTCATAAAGACAAAAAAATACAGCAGGGCCGCAGGCCAGGCATTGCCCGATAAATTCATCATATAAAAAAATATTAAAAATATAAAAATTCCTTTTGAAGCGGTGGCCGCCGCAAGAAGATTTTTCCTTTTAAACCGGTCTATTACAACACCGCTGAAAGGGCCTACAAGTATTATCGGCACCCCTATCCAGAAAAGAAGTATTGTCATATTCGCGGTTGAAGCGTGCGCGGCGCCGGATACCTGCATGGCCCAGGCGATTAAAGCCATAAGCGTAAGGCTGTCGCCTATCTGTTCCACCGTCTGCACGAACATAAGCATAATAAAATTAAGGTTGGAAAATAATTTTTTCATTGTTTCCTTCCGGATTTATTTTTTATAATATTAAAATAGTATCACATCACTGCCGGCTTTTCCACGCTTTAATGATATCACCGGCAGTTTTTTTGGAATTGCCTTCATTGGAATCAATCCATACCGCGTCTTTATACCGCTTAAACCATGTAAGCTGCCTTTTAGCGTAATTGCGCGTTGCCTGTTTTATACGCGCTATTGCTTCTTCTTTTTTTTCACCGCCGGCAAAAAAGCCCGCCGCTTCCTTGTAACCTATTGCCTGCATCGGCACAGAATCGGCTTTTACCCCTTTTTTCAGCAGGGATTCAACCTCTTCAAAAAGCCCTGCTTTTACCATTTCATCAACACGCCTGTCAATGCGGCTGTAAAGCACTTCCCTTGGCGCGTTTATTACAAATATAACACACCTGTCTTTATAAGCGGTTGCCGCTGTTTCTTTTTTTATGTCAGATACTTTCCTGCCCGTAGATTCAATTATTTCCATCGCCCTTATCAGCCTGCGCGGATTTTTTCTGTCTATTACGGCCGCTTCCTGCGGGTCTTTTTCTTTTAAAAGGGCGTAAAGATAATCCGCGCCTTTTTCCTTTTCCATAAGCCTGATTTGTTCTTTAACGGAATCAGCGGTTTCCCCCGCGGCGGCAAGCCCTTTAATTATGGCGTCAATATACAATCCGGTCCCGCCGCATATAATAGGAAGACGGTTTTTTTTCTTTATTTCGTCCATTGCCGCTTCCGCGTCTTTTTTAAACATCGCGGCTGAATAGCCGTCTTTTGGGTCCGCTATATCAATAAGGTGGTGCGTGATATTTTTTTGTGATTCTTTTGATATTTTATTCGTTCCAATATCCATTCCGCGGTATATTTGCATGGAATCCGCTGAAATTATTTCCCCATTCAATAAAACGGCCGTTTCCACGGCAGCTGCGGATTTTCCCGAAGCGGTTGGCCCGCATATGACCATAAACATGATGCTTTCTCCTTATTTAATGCCGGCAGAAATATTTAAAGTTTTCTTTTAAACATTTTTTCAATTTCTTCAAATCCAATTTTTACTATGGGCGGCCTTCCGTGCGGGCATGAAAAAGGGGCGTCTATTTCAAAATACTCGCCCAGCAGCGCCTCTATTTCGTTCTGGCTTAGGGCGTCTCCGGCTTTGTACGCCGCCCTGCATGCCATTGTGGCAGCCGCGTCCTTCATGGCTTCGTCCGCGCTTGCCGTGCCTTTTTCCTTTAAAGAATCAACTATGGACTTTACAATACCGCCAATTGCCTTATTCTTTATCAGCACAGGATGCGACCTTATGCTGTACGCGTTTCCCCCGAACGGCTCCAGTTCTATTCCCATCTTCGCGAAAACTTCAAGGTTGTTTGAAACCGTAAGTTTTTCCGCCGGCGTCATCTCTATAACTTCCGGTATAAGCATCTCCTGCACTTTTACTTCTCCGGAATTAAGTTCTTTCATTATGGCTTCATAAAGGACCTTTTCATGGGCGGCATGCTGGTCTATTATGACAAGGCTTCCGTTTTCTTCGCCCACTATGTAAGTGGTATTTACCTGCCCTAAAAATCTGAAATTAAAGTATTCCCTTCTTTGGGACTGCGCCTGAAAAGAAACGTCGGACCTTGGCCCCGATACCAGCGGGGATGAAAAAAGCGCGGCTGATTCCTGCGTAAAAAACCTGTTCACCGACTCCCGCGCCGCGGCGCCGTATTTATCCGCCGCCTGCGCGGAATCAAAAACATCCGCGTACGCGCTTCTGGAAAGGTTTGCCGCGTGCAGCGCGTTTTCCACGGCTTTTTTTATAAGCACATAAATATCGTGTTCATTCCTGAATTTAACTTCCGCCTTTGCGGGGTGGACATTGACATCAACAAAAGAAGGGTTGATTTCAACAAAAATAAACGTTACCGGATAATTGCCTTTCATAAGAAGCGTGCCATAGCCTTCGTAAACCGCGTACGACAGCGCCCTGCTTGAAACAGCGCGGCCGTTTACAAACAAAAACTGCGCGGAACGGTTGTTTTTTGTGACAGAAGGGGCGCAGATGAAGCCGGTTATTTTTATGTTGTCGGTATATTCTCCTATTTCCAAAAGCGCGTCATGCGCCTCTGTTCCGAAAACAGAACGGACTTTTTCCTTAAAGCCGCTTGCGGGCGGGAAAACAAGCGTTTCTTTGCCGTCTATAAACAGTTTTATTGATACATCTTCCTTTGAAAGCCCCTGCGCCATTACCGCGTCTATGATATGCGCTTCTTCGGTGTATTTTGATTTTAAAAATTTCAGCCTTGCCGGGGTGTTATAAAACAAATCCCTAACCCTTATTACAGTGCCGCAATTGGCGGCTGTTTTTTCTTTTTTCTGAATTTTCCCGTTGTCAAAAAGAATCCTTACCGCGGCTTCTTCATCCTTTGTGCGGGTTATCATTTCAAGCCGTGACACGGACGCGATGGAAGCCAGCGCTTCGCCCCTGAAGCCCAGGGTCTGCACGGAGTCAAGGTCGGAAATCACTTTTATTTTGGACGTGGCATGCCTTAAAAATGAATTTACGGCGTCGGTTTCATCCATGCCGCACCCGTCGTCTTTTATTTCTATCAGCTTTTTTCCAGCGTCTTCAACATTTACGGTTATGTTTTTTGCGCCCGCGTCTATTGAATTCTCAATAAGCTCCTTTACGCACGAAGCCGGCCTTACAACCACTTCTCCGGCGGCTATCTGGTTTGCCACATTATCCGGAAGCACCTGTATTATTCCCATTCATGTCCCCTGTCCGCTATTATCATACCGTTATTTTACAACCGCGACTTTTTCAATAACCCTTACGCCTTCCATTTCCAGAATCAGAAGGTAGGCGCCTGAAGCGGCTTTTTTACCGCTTTGATTTGTCCCGTCCCAGAATATGTCCGCGCTTTCAAAAGGCCTGTCTTTGGAAATATCCGGCTCTAAATCCGCTTCAACAAGCGTTCTGACATGAACACCGCTAAGCGTTGTCACAAATAATTTCACCTTTCCGCTTTTTACCAGAAGGTATTTAAGTTTAAGTTTTTCGCCTTTGCTTAAATCCACAAGGTTTGAAAAAACCCTTATTTTATTCTTTGGAAGCGGCAGTTCAACCTTTAAAGGCGTGTATGTAGCGTCGGTATTTCCTCCCGAATCCACCACCCTTACCATATACAGGTAATTATTGTCCCATTCCGTTGATGTGTCTGTATAGCCGGTTATCACAGAAGGCGTAATTGTAAGGTGCGTATATGTAAAGCCGTTATCCCTGCTTCTAAAAACGCTGTAACCCGCGACCTGATACGTGCCGTCAGACGCGGCGTTCCACCAAAGCTTCACGTCTTTTTTATTGTCTATCTCATACCTGATTGAAGCGTCAGCCGGAATCACCGCGGCAAGATACGGCGTTGCCGCGACAGGATTTGATTTTGGCCCTTCCCCGGAATCGTTGACCGCGGCTACCGCGTAGATATAAGTCACATTATTCATTACGGAGCTGTCCACATATTCCTTTACGTCAAAACCAAGGTTGTATGCTATGGGCGGCCCGAACTCCGCGGCTGTCTGCGTGGTTTTTCTGTAAACGCTGTATGAATCCGGACTAATTGATGTCCATACAAGCCTTACCTGTTTATTGGAAGCCACTCCCTTTAAAACCGCCGGCGGATTTAAGACTCCGCTTAACACTATCTGCGTGGCTGTGGTTGAAGTGTCTTCGTTACCCATGTCGTCAACCGTTTTTATCTTGTAATAATATGTGCCTGTTGTATTGACCTGCGTATCTATAAAAGTATTGCCGGTGTATTCAGATGCCAGCAAAGAAAATAATTCAGGATCATATGTAAGCGAAGATGTGCTCCTATATATATTATATTTAACAACAGTTTTATAGGAATAATCAGTGGCAGGAGGATCCCAGCTTAAATAAACTTTGTTATATAAACTTGTAACGGCAAGCTCTAACGCAGGGCCCGGCCTTATAAAAGGCAGGGCTGAAACTTCGGCAGATTTTGCGGTTTCTGTTATTCCTGTTCCGCTGACCCTGTAATAATAAACCGTAAGCGTCCCTGCGCTGTTATCTGTATAAGCTGACGGGGTAACGCCCGCGGCGTATGCCAAGCCGCCATAAATTCCGGCCTGCGTGCTTCTGTAAATATTATATCCGGTTATTTCCTGCGATAATACCGGCTTCCAGGACAATACTATTTTCCCGTCACCCGCGGCCGCAGTTGCCGTAAGATCCGACGGCGCGGAAAAATAACCCGCCTGAGGGGTAATTGTGACGTGTTCGGAATAAGGGCTTTCTCCGTAAATATTTACTGATGATGCCCGGTAATAATATTCTTTCCCGTTATCAAGCCCGGAATCAGTATACTCCGCGCCCGAAACAGATGTCAGATAATTAAAAAATAATCCGTCGGTGCTTCTATAAATTTTAAACGAAGTTACCGCGTATGAAGCTCCGGGATTATCCCATGAAAGCCCTGTATAATTGCTGTAAGCTGTTGCCGTTAAATTCTGCGGCTGCGGCGCGTAAGTTACCGCCATTGCGGAGACAACGGCAGAAAACGATTCATACGCGGTTTCTGTCACCGCAGATATTGTATAAAAATACACCGTACCCGTGACCGCCGCGAAATCCGTCGCGCCGGCTGTTCCCGTGGTTAAATACGGCGCGGTAAAATTAAACGCGTCCTGCGATGTCGCCCTGTAGATATTATAATTCTGTATATTTTCCTCGGGATTATTTGAACCCCATTCAAGGTCAATAGTGCCGGCAGCAATACCTGCAGACGCGGAAACGTTTTTTGGCGCGGCCGGCATAACTGCCGCCGTTACCGTTAATGACGCGGCGCCTTCCCCATCAGCGTTAAGCGCGGTTACATAATATGAATATGACGCGCCCGGCGATACCAAAACATCGGAATAAGCCGCTGCCGTGGCGGTTGCAAGAAAAGCCGAATCCTTAAACACATGATACGAACTTATGCCTTCAGCTGCCGGATTTGCCTGCCATGCAATATTTACCCTTGCGGCATTTACCGAAGTCACAGTAATACCCGCAGGCGCGGAAGGCATGCCCGGGCTGTAAGCCGAAAACCAAAATGCCGGTGACGAATTTCCCTGCGTATCAACAGTCCGGATGCCGTAATAATAGATTCTGCCCTGTTCAGGCAGTGTTTCGCTGTAAGAAGTATACGTGACAGACGCCGGGGAAAAGGTTTCATCTCCCTGCGCGGTTGACCTGAATATTTTATAATTGTCAATTTCATACGTCCCCTGCAGGCCGGATAATTCCCAGGACGCGTTTAATACTCCTTCTGAAACCTCTAAAGACACTTCTCTTAAGGAAAAAGGAGGAATATACGGCCTTGCGGTTACAGAGCATGCAAAAGGCCCTTCAATACCGCCTTTAACCGAAGCCGCCCTGTAATAGTAAAGCGTGCCGTTTGAAAGCATTTCATCGGCATACTGAGTACCGGTTACATTGTCAACAAGTTTATATCCGTACCCGCTGCTTCTGTAAAGGTTATATGACTCCACCGCCGTGTCCGAAGAAGGTTCCCAAAAAATAAGATTCTTAGAGTTATACGGCAATGCCTGCAGGTTTTCCACAGAAGCGGGAAGCGTCGGCTTCTGCGCGGTCGCCGTCCCTGTCACACCCTGAAAATCCACGGCTCTTACAGAATAATAATACGCGGAGACCGTATCCGCGGATACGTCATAAAATTCATTTATACCGGCAGTTGCGGTTAAATCATACGGCGCGCCCTGCGCGGATGAACGGTTTATAACGTAAGAAACAGCCGTTGAAGTGTCTGACGGCGCGTCCCAGGCGACGGTTATGCCGCCGCAGTTATAAACCGAAATTCCTGTAATTATATACGGAGCGCCGTAGGCACAGGCCGCCGTAATTGTCATCACGCATGCCAACAATACTTTTTTCATAAAGTAATAGCCATCCCTTTTTTAAATATTTGCTAAAATTCCGCTATAAATTCAAGCGTGCCGCCGAATGATTTAAAGCTGTCCCTTGCCTGCCCCTGTGAATCATCCTTCTGCCTGTAACGCAGATTTATATTGGTCCGTATATTGCTTAAAATATTGTATGTCACCCCAAAATCAGCGGTTAAATCTTTTACGTCCTTTTTGCTTAAATTGTTATCCCCTTTACCGTCGCCCTGCATAAGGGAATACGCAAGCACTCCCCTTAAGTTAAGGCTGTTATCTATTTTAATTATCTTATTTCCAAGAACCGGTATCCAGCCGGGTATTGTAAAAGGCTCCGTAATGTTAAGGGCGTAATTAACGCTTAATTCCGGGCGCAGCGTCCAAAGGTAGTTTTCAATGTATTTTTCCTTTGAATCAGACCTGTTGTATGTCAGCCTAAGAGAGCCGTTTACAGGATTTGTGCCTTCTGTCTTATATGGCAGGTTGAAACTGGCGTCGTGCGCCACTGTTCCCCTTACAAGTTCTTTCCTGTCAATGGGATTAAATGTGTTTGTAACCGTGTAATTGTATGAGCCTGAAACCGTCTGGTCTTTAATTAAAAATTCAAGGCCGGGTATTGTCACCTTGTCAAAATATATTTCCCTTGCGGAAAGCCTTAATGAATCATTAATACCGGTTAACTTCCTGGTCTGCGAATCGCGCCTTATGCTGTAATTTGCCCCCGCGGCTATCCTTAACCTGTCAAAAAATTTAATCTCCGCCAGGTCAAGCGTGTAATCGCGGGACATGGCGCCTCCGTATGAAAGGGCTTCAAGTTTTTCCACGGCGCTTTCATCATAAAAATATTCCCAGATAAAAACGTACCACTTTTTTTCAAACGGCAGTTCGTCAAACTGTTTAAACGAACCGGGGTAATAGTTATTGTCGTACCTTCGGTTTGTATCCGACACCCCTGCCGATAAATTGGTAATATCAGGGAACACAGGTATTATTCTGCTTAAAGCCACCTTTGACCTTGCGGCAAGCGATGCGTTTGTATAGAGAAGATTTGATGTATATTCGTACCTGTAACCGGAAGCGTAATCAACAGAAGGCGTAAAGATGCCTATCTCGCCGGCGGAAATATTCAGCTTTGGCATAATTTCCCTTTTTGTCACAAGGTATCTGTCCGTATAATTTTTGTCCCCGATATCATTGTAATAATAATTAAAACGGCTTAAAAGGTTCCCTTTTTCCTCGCCAAGCTTGTAATTATAGGAAGGGTTAACCGATATTTTATCAATGACATAGGAACCTTTATAATCATAATCCTGCTCCCTTTTTAAGTTCCACTGGTCATAATATGTCGCCTGCGTGTTTAAAGTAACCCCGTCATAATCAGCATAATCGGTCTTTGTATTGGTTATAAGAACAGTGCTTTCAAGGGTATTTGTCCCCAGAGGAATTGAAAAAGCGTCTCCAAATTTTATTTCAGACGGCAGCGCGTAGCGGGCATACGGCCTTACGGTGAATACTTCGCTTATATTATTCTGATATTCATAAAGTTCAAAGTAATTAAACCTTATATTTCTTAACGTAACCGCGTTTGAAAGCGTAAGGCCGGGCACGGCTAAAAGCGAAATATCATTCCTGAAACTGTCAATAACGGTATCAGGCGTGGAAAAACTGTTTGTATATGAAGGGTCATTCCTGAACATTTCTTCGGTATACCTTTCAGTCCTGGCGGCCTCTCCGGAAATCGGAATTTCTTTTATCTGGGTATAGTCAACTCTGACCCTGTTGTCCCTGGAATGCTGAAGGTATTTTGCCCTGTCCATATCCAGTATTGTGTTAAAACCGGAATCTACCTCTTCAAACGTATGCGTCACATTTCCAAAACCCGCAAAATTAAGCGCGGAATTTGTATACCTGGCAAGGCCGGTCTTTGAAATCGGGTCAACAAGCCTTATGTTATTCAGATATATGACGTCATCCGTAACCGTATTATTAGGATTTATAAAACCTACGGTAATATACTGCACTTTCCTTAAATTGGGCGTGCCCATGGCAGGCGTTCTTTTTTTATCAGACCCGTCAATTGCAAATTCAACCGTGTGCCATCCGCCGTCAGCCGGCACGGAATCCAGCTGCAGATTGTACTGGTAGTAATTGGTTTCATCGCCCGGCGCCGGCCCTGCCGTGCCAAGCCTTACAAACATCACCCTGCCCGCCCCGGCATCGCCGCTCTTTTTTGAAAACAACAGGTCCATCTTAAGCGTTTTATACTGCTGGTAATCATAGCCGGTTGATTCGCTTAAAAACTTGGTCGCGTAATAAATAGGCATGCCGTCGGACCTTTTATCGTAGGCAGAAAGCTTGTAGGAAATCTTCAGCGCTTCTTCTGATTTTTTTTCATCATCGTCGTTATATTCAAAATAATCCACATTCGGCACATAAGCGCCGTCAACATTTTGGTTGACCGTTTCAACATTCATTTTTGAAGTATTCGGAGAATCTATAATATTGCCCACAAGGTCGGTTGAACCTGTTAAAGTTTTCAGCCTCCACGAATTGCCAAGAAAATTAATGGATTCTATTTTTATATGGCCGCTGCTGGCCGCCGTGCCCGCGCCTTTAAAACTTACCCTGACGTGCTTTACTATTGAAAAGAAAGCGGTATTGTTCGGATTGCGCTGGTCCGAATTAAGGCCGTAAGACTGTGAAAACTGCGAAAGCGGTATTTTTACAAGGCGCCACCCTTTCCCTGACAGGTTCAGCTGTGAATGGTAATAGTTCGGGCCGTCGGAACTGAATTCATAATATGATTCCGATGTGTCAAGCTGGCCGTCGCTGTCCATATCTTCCGTGTCAAG
>ENA-UOWO01001795-UOWO01001795.1-activated-sludge-metagenome-genome-assembly--contig:-NODE-1795-length-27752-cov-11.513702_pt1 | contig 27752 bp, 21 predicted proteins | sample MGYA00238148_ERZ761564 | MGnify/ENA primary metagenome ERZ761564 (study PRJEB28885, sample SAMN05720194) | activated sludge metagenome | isolation source: Anaerobic digester | place: USA...
CCGGAACCGGAACCAGAGTCGCCGCCACAGCCGGAATCGGCTCCGAAACCGGCGCACGAGCCGCGAAGCGAGCTCGATGAGCCGCGAAGCGAGCTCGATGAGCCGCGAAGCGAGCTCGATGAGCCGCGAAGCGAACCTGAACATCCAAAGGACTCGATCGACCCATTCGGCGAAGAAGCGGCCAAGCTGTACGTCTACCTGAAGGATCTGACACGATCCTTGCCGGACGACAAGCGCGAGGCCATGGAGAAGAGCGGCGTGGCCAGCAAGCTCGACGCCATCATCGACCGCGTCACCATGCCGTCCAAGGCGCCGCCCATCCCGAACGAGATTATGGGCGTACCCATTTCGCCGAGGCTAGCCAAGCTGATCGAGTTCATGCGCCGGGAGAAGAGACATGCCGGGAAGCGCTAACGCCAATAGGATCAAGAACTACATAATCTCGATGCCCAGCCTGCCGACGACCGTCGCCAAGGTCATGGAAATATGCAACAACCCGAAGGCCAGCCCGATCGATCTGGACCGGGTCATCTCCCTCGACCCTGTTTTGATGGGCAAGGTGCTCAAGCTGATCAACTCGGCCTACTACGGCCTCCAGAACCAAGTGACCAGCCTGGTCAGGGCCATCATCATGCTCGGCGTGAACACGGTCAAGAACCTGGCGCTCAGCACGGCGGTCCTCGACAAGCTGGCCGACAAGTCCGGCTTCCGGGCGCTCAACATGGAGGGCTTCTGGCGCCACTCCCTGTCCGTCGGCGTGGTAGCCAAGATGATTGCAAAGAAGAAGGGCGTCGAGGCTCAGCGCCTCGACGAGTTCTTCGCAGCCGGCCTGCTTCACGACATCGGCAAGATACCGCTCAATAACGCGCTGTCCGACGAGTATGTGCGAGCCATGAGCCTGGCCGACCGCGAGCGGATCCCGCTCCACCTGGCCGAGAAGCGGAGCATCGATCTCGACCACGCCGAATCCGGCGCGATGATAGCCGAAGCCTGGCACCTGGACGGCCCCATCGCGGATGCGATACGGTACCATCACAACTTGGAGCTGTACGAGGGCAAGAGCGAGGAAATCGTCCTGGCCGTCGCGGTCGCCGACTACTACGCCAACCGCGAGGGCATCGGCTTCTCCGGCTGCCTCTACCCCGAGAAGCTGCCACCCGAGGTCTTCGAGCGGCTCGGCGTGCCGAAGGTCTGGCTCGAGGACATCGACGCCGCGGTGGCGGCCGAGATCGAGAAGGCCTCGGTCTTCCTGAAGATTAGATAAAGGCTGGAGGCCCACTATGTTCAGCGTCACGATCTGGGGCGACCGCGGCTCGATGCCGGTACCTGGCGCCGACACGGTGCTGTTCGGCGGCAATACCGCCTGTATCGAGATACGGTGCGGGAAGCGGCTCATCATCATCGACGCCGGCTCGGGCATCAGGAGCCTCGGCGACTGGCTGGTCCGCAACGAGCTCAAAAAGGGCCCTATCGACGCCGACGTCTTCCTGACGCATACCCACTGGGACCATATCATGGGTTTCCCGATGTTCACGCCGATCTACGTGCCCGGCACCACGTTGCGCATCCGCGGTCCGGTCAATTTCGAGGACGAGACACTCGAGCAGATCATCGGCTCCCAGCTGTCGTATCGATACTGGCCGGTCAGGCAGGACGAGCTCGCAGCCACGATCAGCTACCAGAGTCTCAAAGAGACGCAACTCGACCTCGGCGACGGCATCGTCGTCAGGACAAAATACCTGAACCATCCAGTGCTCTGCCTCGGCTACCGCGTCGAATACGAGGGCAAGGCCTTCGCCACGGCCTACGACCACGAGCCATTCTCGAACCTGTTCCCCACCGATCCGGCCGATCCCGACTACGACCCGGTTATAGCGGAGGAAGGCCAAAAGGCCGCACGTGAGGAGAACGAGCGCGTCGAGGCCTTCTACCGCGGCGTCGATCTGCTCGTGCACGACACTCAGTACAGCGCCAAGGAGTACAAGGCCGGCAAGATGGGTTGGGGCCATTCGTCGTTCGAGTACGCCATCAACGCCGCCAACCGCGCCGGCGTCGGGCGGCTCCTGCTCTTCCACCACGACCCGAACCGCACTGACACCGAGCTGCAGGAGCTTGAGCTGTTCTACCAGGCCAAGGTCGCAGGCAAGACGCGGCTACGGGTGGATACGAGCCGAGAGGGCATGACGATACAGCTATAGCCCGCCCGACCTTGACAGGAGGGGCCTATGCGAGGAGAATCCGGCCCGATGGATGACTCTCAGAACGCGCTCGCCCGGGCGCGCGCCGCCGTCGTAAGCGGACTGGGCTCGGGGCTCAAGACCTCGTTATACCTGCTACGCATCATGATACCGGTCAGCCTGGCCGTAGCGCTACTCAAGTGGTGCGGCGCGCTGGACTGGGCCGCCCGCTTCATGGCTCCGGCCATGGGCTTCGTCGGCCTGCCCGGCGAGGCCTCGCTCGTGATCGTCAGCTCGATGTTGCTCAACGTGTACAGCGCCGTGGCGGTGATCGAGACGCTACCGCTGACGATGCGTGAGATAACGATTCTGGCCGTGCTGTGCCTGTCCGCCCACAACCTGATCATCGAGACCGCCGTGATGCGGAAGTCCGGCTCCTCGGCGATCAAGATGCTGTCACTCAGGATACTCGGCGGCGTCGCGCTCGCCTACGCGCTCAATCTGCTGCTACCGGGAGACGCATCCTCCGTCGCCGCGTCGACGGCCGATACGGCGCGGGCCGCGCTCCTTCCGGCTCTCGGCGCGTGGGGCCTGTCGACGCTCAGGCTGGTCGTCAAGATCCTGCTGCTCGTCAATGGCATCATGATAGCGCAGCGGCTCATGGAAGCGTTCCGCGTGCTCGACTTCCTTTCGAGGCTGGCCGCCCCGCTCATGCGCGTCTTCGGCCTCTCGGATAACTCCAGCTTCCTGTGGATCGTCATTAACGTCGTCGGCTACGCCTACGGGGCCGCGATCATCATGGAGCGGGTAAAGGGCGGAGCGATGAAGCCGCAGGAGGCCGACCTGTTCAACCACCACGCCTGCCTATGCCACAGCCTGCTCGAGGACACGTCGCTGTTCCTGGCGATCGGCACGCCGCTAGGCTGGATTACCCTGCCCAGGATCGTCGCCGCCCTCCTGGTCGTCTGGCTCGAGCGCCTCAGGCGCGGGCGATTCAGGCGCTCGTTCAGGGCCGGTACGGCCTAGGCTCCCTGGAACAACAGCCAATCGGCTATCAGTCTCGCCATCGATACGGCGCCCGCGGCCTCGAGCGTCAGTAGAACGGCGAGGAGGGCCAGCGCGACGATACGCCATGGCTTGGCGAAGGGCCGGCGCCGCGCCAGCGGCGCGACGACCAGGATAGCCGCGAGCGCGGCGACGACGGCCGCGCTCCATAGCCTGACGGCCGCCGGATCGGTGGCCAGGGCGGCCTTCAAGCCTATGCCGGCCCTGGCGCTGATCGCGCCTATCGAGCCGAGCCGGCCTATGGCCATCGATACGCCGATAGCGAGCAGTAGGAGGCCCGAGACGATCTGGACGCCGCGTCCATGGCGCTTGAACCAGGCCCAGACCGGTGACAAGCGCTCGAAGAACAGGCCCGCGGCGATGAACGGCAGGGCCAAGCCGGCCGAATAGGCCGTCAGGAGCATGACCGCCCGGCCGGCCCCACCGGACCGTGCGGCCATTACGAGTATCGAGGCCAGGATAGGCCCCACGCAGGGCGTCCAGCCGGCCCCGAAGGCCATGCCGACGACGAAGGCACCGGCGGCGCTCCTCGGCTTGGCCGGGGCCTTGACCCTGGCTTCGAGGTTCAAGAAGCGTAGGAAGCCGAAGATCATGTTCAGTCCGAGCGCCGCGATGAGCGAGCCGGCCGCGACCGTCACCACGCGGTTGGCGCGCCCTGCGGTCAGCATGCCGCCGCCCGAGAACACTAGCCCCAGCGCTATGAACACGGCCGAGAAGCCGGTCACGAAAAACAACGTCCTCCAGAAGACGCCGGAGCGCTCAGAACCGTCGCGTATGCGCTCGATGCCGGCACCGCTGATGAATGACAGATAGCCGGGGATCAACGGCAGCACGCATGGCGATAGGAACGACAGGAGCCCCGCGCCCAGGGCGACGAGTATCGATACGTCAGCGATCACAGACGCTCCGCGAGCGCCTTGAACAGCGCCAACACCTCGGGGTCGTCGTAGGACCGGGAGCCTATGACGCCGGCTATCGCCCGGCCCTGCTTGTCGAGTACGAAGGTGGTGGGTATGCCGCGGCCTACGAAGGGGCCGGAGGCCCGGCCTCCCTCGTCGAGGTAGATCGGGAAGGTATAGGGATCCGTCTTGAGGAAGGCGCGCACAGTCGCGGCCGACTCGGCTACGCTAACCGCCATCACCGCGAAGGGCCGGCCGGCCATGGCGTCGTGGAGGCGCTGAATGGACGGCATCTCGCTACGGCAGGGCGGGCACCAGGTGGCCCAGAAGTTGAGCAGGACGACCTTGCCGGCCGCGTCGCCCAGTCCCGCCCTGCCGCCGGCCAGGGGCGCGACCTCGAAGGGCGGCATCGGTTCCGGCCTCGGGAACACGAAGAAGCCGAGCGCCTCCATAGGCTCGGCGTACCACGGCGCGGCGTCCGCCGCCAATATCGAGGGCGTTTCGGCGGAGGAGGGCGCCGCGGAGGCCATCGTCGATACGGGGGCTTCTCCGTCCTTCGGCCCCGAGCACGAGGCGAGGCTAAGCAGGGCGAGCGAAGCGGCTATGACTGTCCGGGGCATCGATATCATCGCGTCTCCTATTGGCCCGCTATACGACGGGTTCGCAACCCTGATGCGTCAAGGTAGCGCATGGCGGATTGGGAATTATATAGGCAATTTACTATATTTCAAGCATTCCAGCAAGCGCCGCCTCGGACCGCCGCATAGGCGAATCGGCACTTTTTTATTATACTAGCTTTTGGTTCGCCTACGCGCGAGCCTTTACCAACACCGAATTCGAGGAGACGACATGAGCATGGTCAGTCAGATATATGGGCGCCTGGACGACGACGACGAGGAGGAGGACAAGACTCAGCGGGGCCCGGACGTCCTCGCCGAGCGCCTACTCGAGACGCGTACCGTCCTGCTGTCCGGACAGGTGAACAAGGAACTGGCCGAGCGGGTCGTCCGCCAGCTGCTATTGCTCGAGGACAAGGGCCCCGAGCCGATCAAGATCATGATAGACTCCCCCGGCGGAGACGTCGATGCCGGCTACGCCATCTTCGACATGGCCCGCTTCGTCAAACCGGAGGTCTGGATGATAGGCATGGGCCTCGTCGCGAGCGCCGGCGCCCTCATCCTGCTAGCGGCCCCCAAGAAGCGCCGCATCGCGTTCCCGAACTCGCACTACCTGATCCACCAGCCGCTGTCGGGACTGCGCGGCGTGGCCACCGAGATAGAGATCCACGCCCGCGAGATCGAGAAGACCCGCGACCGCATCAACAAGCTGATAGCCGCGGAGACCGGCCAGCCGCTCGAGCGCGTCGTCAAGGACACCGACCGGGACTACTGGATGGGAGCCGAGGACGCCGTGTCGTACGGGCTGGTCTCCAGGATCGTGTCGACGAGGGACGAACTCGGCCTCTAGCCGGGGTCGCGCGCCATAAGCGCATGCGCCATGGCGCGGAGCCCCGTTACCCATGCAGGTAAGGGGGTTCCATGCGCCGTACCACCATCGCGCCGTTCCTGGCCATTCCGCTGTTCCTGTCAGCCTGCGTCCGTTGCGATACGTCCGTAGCGGCGGACACGGGCATCGTCGTCATGTCTTATAACCTGCAGACCCTGTTCGACCCGGTTGACCAGGGCGGCGAGTACGACGGCTTCGTCGTCGCCGACGGCGACTGGACCGAGGCCGCGTACCGCTCGCGCATCAAAGCGCTCGCCTCGGCGGTATTGGCGGCCACGCCTCCGGTCGGCGACTCGGCCGCCGACGGCCCGGACGTGCTCGTCGTGCAGGAAGCCGAGAACGCCAGGGCGCTCCGCGACCTGGCCGAGGCCCTCGGCGGTTACGGATATGTCCTATCGTCGCCGGACGAGGAGGCGACGCTATCCTGCGGCATACTGTCGCGCGTCCCCGTGACTGCCTTCCGAGCCCATCGCGTCCGCCAGCCCGAATCGTCGCCATCGTCGGTGCCGCGCTACCTGCTCGAGGCCGAGCTGGACGCGGGCGGAAGGCGTCTCGTCGTCATGGCGGCCCATTTGAAGAGCAAGCTCGGCGGCGCCGAGGATACTGAAGGCGAGCGTAGGGCGGCCGCCGCCTTCATATCGTCCATCGTCGCCGACAGGCTCGCGGAGGACCCGACGCTGGCCGTCGTCGTGGCCGGCGACTTCAACGAGAACCCGGACGAACGCGAACGCGTCGGAGCCGCCTACCCGACCGCTCTGATGCCGGCCAAGGCGGGGCCGGGCCCTTGGCTCCTGATATCGGGCGACCGCGCCGGACTGGAGCCTCGCGACGGCCAACCGGTGTTGTTCTGCCCCTGGGACGAGTCGGGTGGCTATAGCTACCGCTATGACGGAGCCGACGAGCGGATAGACCAGCTGCTCCTGTCGCCCGGGCCGCTCGCCGCCGGCGACTGCCCCTGGGCCTACTCGGGCTTCAGCGCCGAGCCGCCCGAATTCGCCGTAGACGACTCGGGCCAACCCTTGGGCTGGCGTAACGGCTCGGGCTACTCGGACCACCTACCGATACGGGTATCGCTGTCCCCGTCGCCCTGAGCCGCCGCGTCTTTGACAGCGCGGGGCGGCGCGTGGTACAAAGACCGGATATGAAAAACCGCCCGTTGATCGCCCAGAGCGACCAAAGCCTGCTCCTCGACGCGCACGACCCCGCCTTCGACGAGGCCAGGGCGGAACTATCGGCCTTCGCCACCCTCGAGAAGAGCCCCGAGCATTTCCACGCCTACCGACTGGACGCGCTATCTCTCTGGAACGCCGCGAGCGCCGGCCTATCAGCCGACGCCGTCGTCGCGACGCTCGAGCGCTGGTCCCGCTACGAATTGCCGGCCTCGCTCGGCCAGGCCATACGGGACACGATGGCCCGCTTCGGCCGCATCGTCATGTCCGAGGGACCGGACGAGAGAACGCTCAGGCTGGCCTGCGACGACCGCTTCGTCCGGGCGGAGCTGGCCGGTTCCAAGAAGCTCGGGAAGTACCTATCGCCCGACGGCGACGGGTTCCTGGTCGCGCTGACCGAGCGCGGCACCGTCAAACGCGAACTGATCAAGCTCGGCTGGCCGGCGCTCGACACGGCCCCGCTGTTGGACGGCGACCCCTTCCCGCTCGCCCTCAGGGCGACGCGGCCCAATGGCTCGCCTTTCTCGCTCAGGCCCTACCAGGAGGACGCGGCGGCCGCCTTCTCGGGGCGCGGCGCGCCCGGTACCGGCTACGGCGTCGTCGTGATGCCCTGCGGCGCCGGCAAGACCGTCGTCGGTATGGCGACGATGGCCGCCATAGGCCGCAAGACGCTCATCGTCACCACGAACGTTGCCGCCGTCCATCAATGGATGGACGAGCTTCTCGACAAGACGGACATCTCGCGGGACGACCTCGGCGAGTACACGGGCGCGGCCAAGGATGTGAGGCCGGTCACCATCGCCACCTACCAGGTGCTCACCTGGCGGCCCGACAAGGAATCGGACTTTCCGCACTTCGACCTATTCAGGCGGGAACGCTGGGGCCTGATCATCTACGACGAGGTGCATCTGCTACCGGCTCCGGTCTTCCGGGTCGTCGCCGAGATCCAGGCCATACGGCGCCTCGGCCTTACCGCCACGCTCGTTCGCGAGGACGGCCTCCAGGATGACGTCTTCAGCCTGATCGGGCCCAAGCGCTACGACGTGCCCTGGAAGGAGCTCGAGGCCAAGGGTTTCATAGCCGAGGCTTTCTGCCGCGAGATACGCGTGCCGATGGCCGACGACGAGCGGATGCGCTACGTCGCCTGCGGCACGCGGGAGCGCCACCGGGTGGCCGCCGAGAACCCGATCAAGTCCAAGGTCGTCCGCGAGATCCTGGACAACCACCCCCAGGATTTAGTCATGGTCATAGGCCAGTTCCTCGACCAGCTTCGTACGCTGGCCGCCGAGCTGAACGCGCCGCTGATCACCGGCGCCACGCCGAACCCCGAGCGGGAGCGCATCTACGCCGACTTCAGGACCGGTCGCGTGCGGACCATCGTCGTATCCAAAGTGGCAAACTTCGCCATCGACCTACCCGACGCCTCGGTGGCCATCCAGGTCTCGGGTACCTTCGGCTCGCGCCAGGAGGAGGCGCAGCGGCTCGGCAGGGTACTGCGCCCGAAGGAGAAGAACTCCTACTTCTACTCGATCGTCTCCAGGTACACGATCGAGGAGGAATTCGCCGACAACCGCCGGCGATTCCTGACGGAACAGGGCTACCGCTACACGATCGAGGCCTGGGAGGAAGCCGAATGGGCGCCGACGCGCTGAACCGCTGGCGCGACGCGCTGCTGGTCGACCGCGACGATACGGCTATAGCCGCGGCCAAGCGCTGGCTCGGCCCGGTCAGGACGCCGTTCAACAAGCACGAGCTGATAGCCAGGCTCGAGGCGTTCCTGAAAAAGCCGGAGACAGCCTCGGCCGTCGTCGGGCTGCTCGACCGGACGGAGCGCCGGATACTGGCGCTCGCCCTGTACTCTGGTACGGCCCCGACCGACGGGCTACCGAGGCTCGAGCTGGCCAAGCTCGCCTCCGACGAGCCGGCCTTCGAGGCCAGCTCGCTCGAGAGGATACGAAGCCTGCACGACCGGCTCGCGCTCTACAGCTACCGGGACGGCAGGGGACGCGAGAGGGTCGCCGTGGCGCCGCCGCTGCTCGGGCGGCTGGCGGCAGAGCTGTCGCCGTCGGACGCGCTGTCGTCGGCCAAAGCCTGCGAGTCGCCCCGTGCGCCCGATCCTTTCGCTGCCTTCTGCGCGCTGGTATCGGCCTGCTCCCACGCCAAGCCGGCCTTCAAGGGCCGGCGCGAGCTAAGCAAGCGGGCGTCGGAGTTGCTCGAGGCCGCGATCCCGGGCCTGGCCCAGGACAAGGAGCGCCTCGCGGCCCTACTCGCCGGGCTCGAGGCCTGCGGCGCCTTCGGCGTCGGGGACGACGGGCGTCCGGCCGCCTACCCGCGCCGCTTCGTGGAACTGTGCGCGGAGGCCGGGGCAGCCGCGCCGCTCGCGCTCGCTGCCGGTTGCGTCTGGCGCGGGCAAGCCCTATTCGGCGTCCACGACGACGGGCACCTCGTACCGGCGACGCTACGCGCTTCGATCGAGGCCTTGCCGATCGGCCTGGCCTATTCTCCGGCCGACTTGCGCAGGCTCTGCGCGATGGCCATCAGGCGGCGCCTCGAGGCCCTCGCCGCGGCCGGGGTCCCTGGCGCCGAGGAGGCGCTCGACCACGGCCTGGCCGGAGCCGTCTCGGCCACGGCGGAGGCGCTCGGCCGGCTCGGCGTCGTCGCGCTCGGCGGAGACGGCCTTGTCAGGACAACCTCCGCGGCCGCGGCCCTGCTCGACCCGCCCGCCGGATCGGGCCCAGGCAACGTCATCGTCGAGGAATCCCATGAGCTCCGGATCCTGCCCGAGGCCGACCCGGCGACGCGGTCCTTCATCGCCTCGGTCGCGAGGCTCGAGAGTGCCGGTCTCGTCTGGTCGGCCTACCTCGACAAGGCCGCGGCCAAGACCGCTTACGCGTATGGCTTTCGCGCCACGGGGATAGCGGCCGAGCTGGAACGCCTCTCGGGCCTCCCGCTACCGCAGAGCGTGCGCTTCTCCCTGGACGCCTGGGAGGATGAGTCGCGTTCGGCTAGGCTCAGGGTCGGCATCGTCCTCGCCCTGGACGGACACCTGGCGGGCATGCTCGAGCATTCGCCGAAGGCCGAGGGTCTCGTGCGGGAGCGCCTGGCTGACGGCGTCTACCTGCTAGCGGCCGGCGACGCCGCAGAGGCCGAGCGCCTGCTCAAGGCGGCCGGCATCGACGTAGACATGCGGCAGGACCCCAGGCGGGACGGCGGCGAGGCCAGGCCGCTCTGGGCCTCCTCATCGATCGACCTCTCGCCTTCCGATGCTACGCCGCCCCTTGCGTTCAGGCCGCGGAACGATACACTCATAGACGAGGGCGCGCCGCTCGTCGAAAGGTTGCTCGCGGCTCTCGATCGGCTCGAGCTACCGACCGAGGAGAAGGCGCGGTTCGAGGCGGGCGTCAGGGCGAGGCTCGTGCTCGGCGAGGAGGAGTTCGACCGCGCCCGTGCCGAAGAGGAGCCGGACTCGGTAGGCGCCACGGACTATCCGGGCAAGGTCCGGCTACTCGAGAAGGCTATGAAAGAAGGCTCTAGGGTCGAACTCGACTATATCGACGATACGGGCCGGAGACTCTCGGCCGCTGGCGTACCGCGGGACATCCGCCGCACGTCATCCGGAGCCCTGGTAACAGTATCGACCGATAATGGAGCCCAAGCCGTCATACCGATACGCGCCATAACGGCCGCGCGTCGGACGTAACAGACCGAATTTGGAGTAACGAATGAGAAAGACTACCGATTACGACGCCGGGCAGCTGAAACTGGCCGTGCTCATCGACGCCGACAACACGCAACCGAGCATCGCCGAGGGCCTGCTCGCCGAGGTGGCCAAGTACGGCGTGGCCAGCGTCAAGCGCATCTACGGCGACTGGACGACCACCAAGCTGACCCAATGGAAGGCCAAGCTGCTCGAGTACGCCATCCAGCCTATCCAGCAGTTCGCCTACACCAGCGGCAAGAACGCCACGGACAGCGCCATGATCATCGACGCGATGGATCTGCTGTACACCGAGAAGCTCGACGGCTTCTGTGTCGTATCGAGCGACTCGGACTTCACGCGCCTGGCCGCGCGCATGCGCGAGGCGGGCAAGCTCGTGCTCGGCTTCGGCGAGCGCAAGACGCCCAAGCCCTTCGTGTCGGCCGTGGATAAATTCATCTATACGGACATCCTGCGCGGCCCCGCGGAGGAGGAGACGGCGGCCAAGGACGAGCCGAAGCGCAAGGCGCCGGCCCCCCAGGACCTGAAGATCGACAGGAAGCTCAAGGCCCTGCTATGCGACGCGGTGGAGGACTCGGCCGACGAGACGGGCTGGGCCTATCTCGGGCCGGTCGGCCAGTACGTGGCCAACCGGCAACCGGACTTCGACCCGCGCAACTACGGCTTCCGCAAGCTGGCCGAGCTGATACGCTCCTGCGGCTGGTTCGAGGTCGAGGAGCGTTCCAGCCCGACCGACACCGGCAAGCAGATCTATATCCGCAAGCGCCAGGGACGCTAGCCTCGCTTACAGCGCCCTCGACGGCTCTCCCGCTATCAGGGCGCCATGCGCGTCCCAGACCCGCACCGACTCGACGGAGCCGTCCGCGCCGAGGTACCATCGTATCCTCGAGGCGCCGCTCCTGTCGGACGAGGGCGAGCCGTCGGCCGCGAAGTACTCGACGCCGATCAGGGCGCCCTTATCGTCGTACTCGCCTTCACGTCGGTGATAGCCCTCGTAGGACGAACGTGGCTCGCCCTCGGTGCCGTAGAACGACAGGCCGACGATGGAGCCATCGGGCGACAACTCGTAGCGAGCCTCGTGGAAGCCCTCCATCGAGATGACCGCGCCTCCGTCCGGAGCGCTGAAGGCCAGACGGACCGGTAGGCCGCGATCCCAGTCGATCCGCTCGACGGCCCAGCCAAGGCAGCTCGTCATCGGCTCGCCGTCGGCGTCCAACAGCTCGTAGGTTCGGCCTTCCTCATCGAGCCTGACGCGCTGTCGGTAGTAGCCCTCGAAGGTGATAGCCGGAGCGCCAGCCTCGTCGAAGAACGCCATGTCGACGACCAGCGCCCCGCCCCGCCGCTCCTTAACCGAGACGGACCTGTGGAAACCGAGCGACAGGGTGACAACCGGTCGGCCGAGCTCGTCGAAGTGCGACCGGGTCTCCTCGCCTCCCTGGGCGATGCGCCGCGAATCGAGCGCGTAGCCGTAATAGCCGCTCCAGAGCCGGCCATCGGCGGTCCGATAGCTCAGATCGTAGCCTCCGTTCCGAGGCTCGATGCCGACGATATACGTATTCGAGCAGTCCGGCACGCGACGGCCGTCCGTCGCGTAGAAACTCAGGCTCAGGCCGTTCCGCGTCCGGCTCTCGCGCCGCGTCGCGTAGCCGGCCTCGTTCATCATCGGATAGCCGTACGAGCTCTCCCAGACCGACCAGGCGCCCGTCGCGTCGCGTCCGGTTCGGATCCTGGCGGCCCACTGGAGCAGGTCGGACGGCCTCAGGCGGCCGTAGATGAAATGCTCGATCGCCAGGAGACCGCCTTCCGAACCATACGAAAAGCGGTACGCGGCACCGAGCATGGCCGCCTCGAAGTCGATAGGCAGCTCCCCCACCGGTTCGTACGGGTTGTCATAGAGGCAGAGCCTATACCAGCGTTCTTCTGCGGAGCCGGGGAAAGCCGGAGGCCCGGACGGTCCGACGGGCTCGACGTAGTCGGGCAAAGGCTCGCCCACGACAGGAGCGAGCGGGTCCGGCGCCCTGAACCGCAGATCGTTCAGGAAGCGCCTCGTCTCCTCCATCGCGAGCGGATCGAGCGGCGCGTAGGCCGAGGCCATCGACGACAGCGCCTCGACGAGGCCTGCGAGCGCCCGCCGGACGGACGAGTCGGAACCGTAGCTGCCCTGGGCCGCCTCGCGCGCGGCCCAGGGCAGCGCTATGAGCGCGGCGCGGGCCCGGCCGGCCGGCTCGAGGTCCTCACGCCCCGGCGAGGCCCGTAGCGACGCGGTCGAGATTATCGCCTCGAGCTCGACGAGCTCGCGCGCGGCGCGCTCCAGGTAGTCGGCGAGCCCCCGTGCCGACGCAGCCTTGGTGGCGGCATTGACAGCGTCGTAGGCATAGTCGAGGTCCACCCTGAACAGGGCGGACGCCGCGCCGCGCAGGTTATCGTAGACGGCGCTGCCGAGCAGCAGGTCAATATAATCCACGGCCGTGCCTTCCGGCTCGGCCAGGCGCAACACCTCGAGCAGGTAGATCGATTCGACGTAGAGGCCGCTCATCATGGCGACCAGCTCGGCGGCAGCGTTGCGCCCCGAATGGACGCCAGGCACCGCCGGCGAGGCGTCGGCATAGTAGAGGGCCGCGGCCGCCCGCAGGAACGAGGAGCGGTAGACGGCGTCGTCCTGGGACAGGCTAGCCAGCTCGTCGGCGTTGACGACGATGGCCCGCTTCGCGGCGCCGACGCGGGCCGGCCAGAAGCCGGGCAGGGGCGGCACGTCGTCGACCGAGCCTATGACGAGGCGGCCCGACGCGACGGAACGCTCCACGTACTCGATCAGGTAGCGGAACTCGTCGTAGCGCCCCGCGGACGAGAAATCGGCCACCAAGCGCCTGAGCGCGGCACCCGGATCGATCGTTGACCGGAGAGGCGCCTTGCCCAGGCGTACGTACTGCGAGCAGCCCTCCCAGAGTCTGGCACCGGCGGCGGTCAGAGCGTCGAGGCTCGCTCCATCGGTCCCGAACCCCTGCATTGCGGTTACGGCCGCGAATAAAATGAGCGCAATGCAATGCCGTACTCTGCGAATCATGGGCCCTCCGGGCTATCGATAGTAGGCCGGGACGAGATCGACCACGACCGAATCCAGGAAACCGAGTTCCACTACGAGCGATCCTGCCGCGTCGATGGGAGCGCCGGCGAGGTCGGGCAGGCGATAGGCCGTACCGCTCAGCTCGCCGAGCGCCGTACCGATAGGGATGGCGATCCTGCCGGGCGCGGTACCTTCCGCCGTCTCGAGCGACAGGGCTACGACGACGAGCCTGGCGCTGTCACCGGCGCGTATCTGCCACCAGGCCAGGCCGTCGTCGACGGAGCGATCGATTATGGCGGCCGAGGCCAGGAACGGCCGCAGGCCGACGTAGAAGCGCTCGATGGCGGCGTAGCCGGCGGCGAAGACCGCGTCGTCGGCCCAGTCGAGCCCGCGTACGGACAGTCCGGCCTCGTAGAGTCCGGTCGAGCCGTCCTGGAAGCCCATCGTCTCGAACATCGGCCGCCTGCCCGCCCCGACGGACAGGAAGCGGGCCGCGACGTGCCGTAGCCGCATCCTTTCGGGCCCCATGACGCGTCGTAGGGGCGAGCCCCAGAGCCTAGGGGCGGACGACTCGGGCAGGTCGACCGCGAAGCATACCGAGGTTCGCGCTCCGCCGGTCCTCTCGGCCGCCAGCGAGTCGTACAGCGAGAACGCATCGCGCAGGAGCGGCGCATCGACGCGGCGCAGCGCCTCGCCGCCCATCAGCAGGTCGAAGCCGAGAGCGCCGAAGGCCCCAGTCTCGTCGCCCTTGCTCGGCGAGATGGCCCCGACGCCTGGCGCTCCGTCCCTGGACGCGCGGATGGCCTGGGCCACGACCTCGGAGGTCGGGCGGTCGCAGGACGGCACCGATCCCTCGTCGTCGACGCTCTCGGAGAATACGCGATCGGCGGCGTTGTACCTGACGAAATCGAAGCCGAAGGAATCGCGCCAGTAGGAGAAGACCTCGGCGTAGTATCCGATAGCCTCGTCGTTACGGCGGACCGGCTCGGTCGGGATGGAGTTCGGCGGCATATCGTCATAGAACGCGAACGGCGCGACGACGCTATAGGCGTCCTCTCCGATATCGGCGCCGTCGATGTCGCGGTACGAGAAGATCGGGAAGTCGTCGGACGAGTCGCAGCGTAGGAACGACGGAACGCCGACGCCGGCCCGCGCGTGGGCCGGCACGGGCCAGAGGCCTCTGTCGGCGCAGAGCCTGATCGCCGAGTAATAGGCCTTGACCTTGGCGTCGACGACCTCGGGGGCGTCGCCCTCGATCACACGGAAGCTACGGATGCCGTAATCCTCCTTAACCGTCGCCACTATGTCGGAGACCTGCTCGGCGTCGCGGAGCCTGTCCTCGGAGCGGTACGGGAACGCGGGGTCGGCGTGAGCCAAGCCCCGCCGCTCGTCGTCGAGCGCGACCCAGCGGAACAGCTGGGGCCGTTCCATCGCGATGCGGCTGAACTGGGCGGCGTACGGCAGAAGCTCGTAGCCGACGCACTTGCCGAGCAGATGGCAAGCCGACACGAAGGCGCGGAGCTGATTCTCCGCGCTGACCCCCGCGCCGACGAGCTCCCGGTCGAACAGGGCCGGGTCGGCCATCGTCATCGTCTCGGGCGCGTAGCACAGGTCGAACTGGGTCGGGTGAAAGGGCGCTAGCAGGATGGCGTCGGAGGCTATAGCCGGTAGCAGCTTGGCGGCCCTGATGAAGGTTCCAGGCAAGCCTCCGGACGCGCAGGCGCGTACGTTGATCCAGCAGAAGTCGGACTCGAGCATCCAGGATGAGTCGCTACGCAGCCTACGCGGCTCGGGAGGAGAACTCCTGGCCTCGAGCGTCGCGTACAGCGACGCCATGGCCGCGTCGCTCGCCGCGATCAACGCGCTCTGCGTGATCGCGAGCGGCAAGCCGCGGTCGATGGCGGCCGCAAAATCGGCGGCCAGCGCCGTATCTTCGCGAGAGGGCGTCAGCGCCCTCTCGATATCGCTCCATATCAGCATACGGCACTATAGCGTCCGGGGGCGCGCCCTGTGAAGCGAGTCGCCGCGGCGCTTGCCGTCGTCGTCGCGGTACGGATTCCTGGCGTTCTTAAGGTAGGCCTTGTACGCGGCGCAGGCCTCGTAGTAGCCGTCTGGCCCCCTGAAGGTCGACAGCTCGTCGCAACGGTACAGCTCGAGGAGCGTCGGGAACAGCGGGCTGTCGAGCGCCCTACCGACGCTCGACGGGGGGATGCGCGGCAGGGCGGCGGGCAGCATGTGGTAGCGTACGAGGAAGGCGACCGAGTCGACAACGTCGCCCGGGTAGCCGAGCCGCCCGAGCAGCCGCCTGGCGGCCCGCTCGCCCAGCTCGGAATGCCCGTCGAAACGGCGTCCGCCGGCCGGTACGGCATCGGGTTTCCCGGTATCGTGGAGTAGCAGGGCGAGCGACAGCACGAGGTCGGGCGCCTTGCGGTGGCCGAAGGTCTCCATCGTATGCCGCCACGCGTCCCCCTCGGGGTGGTAATCCTTGGCCTGGGACACGCTCCCGAGCTCGGCGACCTCGGGCCAGTATTCGTCCACGAAGCCGGAGCGCCGGAGCAGCTCGAAGCCCTTGTCGGGGCGGGCCCCGGTGACGACAAGGTCGAGCAGGTCGCGCTGGTACTCGACAGGCAGGCCGGACGGAGTCTCGGGTAGGTAGGACGGGTCGGGTTCATAGCGGTACCGGGCCGCGAGCGCCGCCGCCTCGAACAGGATCAGCTCGGGCGACGCCTGGCGCGGAGAAGGTGTCGGCTCGGACAGGCTCTCGTACACGCCCCCGCGCGCGTCGAAGGAGCGTTTGGCAGGGAGCCTCGTAAGCGCGGTCTGGGGATAGGCTCCAGCTTCGCCGTCGGAACAGCGGTAGAGCACGCGGCTGGCCGGGCCGCCGCCGACGGCCTCGGCGTAAGGCAGGCCCGGGAAGGACAGGCCATCGGTTGCCTTGGCCAGGCCGACGATATCGCCATCGAAGCGCTCGAAGCGCGACGGGGCCGGGCTGACGCCGAAATACTCGTCGAGCGCCGTGAACGAGCAAACCACCGAGGCCTCCAGGCTATGTAGGTTGGATGAAGGGGCCGGTCAGCGGACCGGAGGCGCGTCGTACAGCTCGTCGGCGGCCGGTAGCGACGCGCGGAGGTCGCGCAGGAACTCGGGGCCGTCGCCCATGTCCTCGTAGCGGGAGCAACCCTCTATGCTACGGTAGGCGACGGTGCAGTACTTGTAGAGCTTCTCGCCGCCAAGCTTCTTGCGCCACATGCCGGCGTCGCAGCGCACCCTCAGGTAGTACTGGCCGCCGCCGGCTGGAGACGGGACAAGCTTGCAATGGATGCAGTTCGCGCAGTAGATACGGCCTTCGCGTTCAGCTTCCATCCTGATTGCCACCTTTCATCGGATCATAGTATATAATGATCATCGAGCGGTCAAGCGAGCCCGCGCCATCCATCGTCGTCTTCAATATCGGAGCGAACCATGATCGCGACAATCGTAAATGCGCTAGCCATCGCGCTGGGCACGGCCATCGGCCTATTGGCGCGCAAGGGCTTCTCCGAGCGCGCGCGCGACGCCGCCTATAACGCTACCGGCATCATCTCGCTCGTGATCGGCATCGGCATGGCCGTGACGACCGAGCATGTGCTAGCGTTCGCGATAGCCGTCATAGCCGGCGGGCTCATCGGCACGGCGCTTGACATCGAGGGCGCAATCTATCGCCTGGGTGAATGGCTGCGCTCGCGCTTCGCCCGCCGCCGCGCCGTCGGTAGCCGCGTCATCGACGGGAGCGCCGAGGCGGACGCCGAGTCCCGGGACGGCGGTTTCGCCTACGGTTTCCTGAACGCCTCGGTGCTGTTCTGCGTCGGCGCGATGGCCTTGGTCGGCTCGTTCAAGGCCGGGGCCGAGGGCGACTACGACCTGATCCTGACCAAGAGCGTGATGGACGGCGTCATAGCCGTCATGTTCGCCGGCGCCATGGGCGTCGGCGTCGGCTTTTCCGCCCTCTCGGTGCTGGTTTACCAGGGCGTCCTGACCCTGGCCGCCACGTGGATCAAGCCCTACGTCACCGCGTCGATGATGACCGAGCTGTCCGCGGTCGGCGGGGCCCTTGTCATCATGATAGGCATCAACCTACTCGGGCTCAAGAAAATCCGGACGGGCGACTTCCTACCGGCCCTCGTCGTCATTGTTGCGCTATCCGCCCTGTTCAAGTATATTCCTATCCTATAATAGAAATGTTAACCTAACGCTGAAAGGCTACTCATGCCAGATTCCGTGATCCTTATCGTCGAGGACGAGGCGCTCGTCGGAATGGAGCTGAAGGAGACGCTCGAGCGCTATGGCTATCGGGTACCCGCGCTTATAAAGCAGGGCGAGGACGTGCCGGAGGCCATCATCGTGCACCGGCCCGACCTCATCCTGATGGACATCAGGCTCAAGGGCTTCCAGGACGGCATCGAGACCGCCTATATGGTCGGCGGCGAGTTCGAGGTACCCTTCGTATTCCTGTCGGCCTACTCGGACGACGAGACTCTGTCGCGCGCCCTCGGGACGCGGGCTTACGGCTACCTGGTCAAGCCATTCGACGAGAAGACTCTGAGGACGACCATCGAGCTGGCGCTCCGGCGATCCAAGGAATTCTGGGAGCGCGACCACGACGACTGGTACCGCGGCATCCTCGAGGGTTTCCCGAGGGCGGTATTCCTGACGGACCTCTACGGCCGCATCACCTTCCAGAACGCCGCCGCGAAGGGCATGTTCAAGGCGACCGAGGCCGGTAAGGTGGGTACCGCTATGCACCTGCTCCTGGCGGACCCGGCCGCGATGACCGAGCTGCTGTCGGCGGCCGGCGCCATGGCGCCCGGAGCCCCGGCGGTGGCGCGGTCGATACCGCTCAAGAACAACGGCGGCTCGGTAGCCCTCGAGGCGGCCCCGATCCGCGATGAGTCTGGACGCGCCACGGGCTTCGTCATCCTGGTCGGCGACAGATAGCCGGTACGCGCTAAAAAAGGCCTCCGCTCGCGCGGAGGCCTTTTTTTTCGCGCAGAGGCGCGGCTTTATTCGGGCAGCATCACGTAGACGAAGGAAGCGTCGTCCGCGAAGAGCCCGGCGGCCAGGGCCTGGAACGCGGCCGGGTCGGCCAGGCCGGCCGTCCGCTCGGCCCGAGCCAGTATATCCAGGTCAAGCCCGCTCGCAATCGCGTTGCCAAGGCCGTTGGCCCAGAAGTCGTTCGTACGGCTCCTGCCGCCGAAGTCGCGACGCGCCGCGGCCTGCACCTGGCTGGCGTATATCGGGTCGAAGGTTCCGGCGGCCAGGCTGGCTACCTCGGCCTTGACCTCGGCTATCAGCTCCTCGACCCTGGCCGGGTCGGTGTCGAACTGGACGATCAGCGAGAACTGCTCGATCGGCTCCCTGGCGAACGAGGCCCGCGTCGACACCACGTAGGTACCGCCGAGGTCCTCGCGCAGGGCGTCCAGGAGCCGGTTGTTCAGGGCCTGGGCCAGTAGCTCGAGAGTCTGCTCGTCCTCCCAGGACCAGGGAGCCTCTCCGGCCCAGACCATGCGTACGCTGGCCCTCGGCTCGCGCGACAGCCTGTAGTCGACGCGCCGGCCGCCGTCCCGCGGCGATAGCGGCGCTATCCACTCGGGCGTATCGGGCGAGCCGGCCGGTATGGCGCCGATGTGCTTGGCGACGAGGGCCTTGGCTTCATCGAGCTTGAAATCGCCGACGAGCACGTAGGTGAACTCGGACGCGTCGGCCAGCGCCGAGACCGCCAGGGCCCTCGTCTCGTCGAAGTCGACGGCTCGGGTAGCCGCCTCGTCGAGCGGGGCCGCCCTGGCGTTCCCGCCGAACAGGTCCTGGCTCCATGACGACTCGAAGCGGTACGACGGGTCGCGCACGTAGGGGCCGATCTGGGACGCGAGCCGGTCGCGGGCGGCGTTGAAGGCCATGGCGTCTCGGCCGGGCTCCGCCGAGGTCAGGTAGACCAGGCGCAGGAAAGCCTCGAGGTCCACGGTGGCGGTCTTGCCAGCCAGGATCTCGCCGTTCTCGCCGATGGACCACTGGAGGCCGGCGTTCAACGACGCGGTCACCTCGTCGACCCTGGTGGCGCTCATGCCGCCGAGGCCGGCCGCCGTCAGGAGCGATGGCGCGAAGGCCGCGGCCGTCTGGAGCCCCACGGGTAGCGTCGAGTAGCCGCCGGCCGACCAGGCCAGGAAGCTGATCGAGTCCTTATCGTAGGAGGTCGGCCTGAGTAGCACGCGCGCCCCGTTGGACAGCATGAGCTCGGTGATCCCGTCCGCCAAGCGCCGGTCCGATACGATCGAACCGGGCTCGGGCAAGTCGTCGAACAGGCCAACCTCGTCGCCGCCGGAGGCGAGCGGCTCGAGGGCCGCGGTCCTAGCCTCGCGGAGCAGCCGCTCGAAGGCGGCCTCGTCGAGCGCGGCATTACCCGTGCCGGTCTTGGCTCGCACTCCCACGAAGCCCTCATCCGCCGCCAGGATCTCGGCGGCAGCCGCGTTCAGCTCGCCTAGGGTCAACTCGTCGAGGACCTGCTTGATATACACGCGCTCGTTGACGACGCCGGGCACCGGCTCGCCGTACATGAAGTTGCGCACGTACTCCTCGGCGAAGCTGAAGCTCTTGAGATCGTCGTCCTCGACGTCGAGGGTGCCGAGCCAGCGCCGGTAGAGATCGGCCGTCCGGTTGAACTCGCTGTCGGTGAAGCCGAAGCGGCGTATACGCTCGACTTCCCGGGCCAGGCCGCCGAAGGCGCCGAGCTCCTCGCCGGCGGCCGAGCTCAGCGAGAAGGAGTACAGCCGGGTCCGGCCGTAGAAGTAATCGTCGTCGAAGTAGGCGTCGCGCCACGGCGACCCACCGGATCGCACCAGGTCCGACAGGCGCATTCGTATGGCCTCGGCGGCTATCCGTATCTTGAGCAGGCGCTCATAGTCGCCGATGACCGTCTCGGGCTCGTACGGTACGATCTTGCGGTAGGTGACGACCGAGCGCTCGATGGACGGGTCGAAGGTGGCGACGAAGCCCAGGTCGCGGGTCGGCTCCACGGCGAACGTAGGTCTAGGCTGGACCCTTCCGTCGCGGGCAGGGAAGGAGAACTCGCGCTCTATCTTCTGCGAGACCTCGCGGACGTCGATATCGCCGACCACGATGACGGCCATCCGGTCCGGCCGGTAATGCTCCTCGTAGAAGGCGCGCAGCCGCTCGGCGGTCGCAGCCTTGATCGACGCCTCGTAGCCTATAGGCTCGCGGTCCTCGTGGGCGCTGCCGGCGAGGAGCCCGCGGACCTCCCGCACGCGGGCGGTCTCGTCGGGCCCGAGCGTCAGCCTGAGTTCCTCGAGTATAACGCCCTTCTCCTTCTCCACCTCGGCGGGGTCGAAGGTCACGGCCGTGGCCCATTCCTTGAGCACCCTGAGACCGGTGTCGAAGAACTCGGGATCCGACAGCGGCATCTGTAGCGTGTACAGCGTCTCCTCGCGGGTCGTGTGCGCGTTGATCTCGGCGCCGAAATCCATGCCTATGGAACGCAGGTAGCCGACCAGCTCGTTCTCCGGGAAGCTCTCGGTGCCATTGAAGGCCATGTGCTCGACGAAGTGGGCGTAACCTGACTGGTCGTCGCGCTCGTTGGTCGAGCCCGAGTTGACGATCAGGAACATGACCGCTCGGCCACCGGGGTTGCCGTTGCGTCGGACATAGTAGGTCAGGCCGTTCGGCAGCACGCGCTTGGTCAGCTCGGGCGCCAGCGGCAACGGGTCGGACGGCCGGTAGGCGCTGCCGCCGGGCAGGGTCGATACATTGTCCAGGACGCCGGGAGCTGGCTCCGGGGCGCCGACGCAGGCCGACAGGGCCAGTATGATCGCTAGAACGGGGGCCAGGGCGACCCGCATCCGCTTCGTCATGGGTACTCCTTATCGACGCGCCAGCCTAATGGCCGAGCCTTAGTGCCGAGCCATCGGGGCGAGGCCGTCGTTTGAATATAGCGTAAAGGCACGCCGACGACCAATGTTACGACACGAGGCATTTCGGCCCGCGCCCTATCAGGTCGGTCCGGCCGGCCAGCCTGAGCGCCTCGATGACCAGCTTGCGGTTCTCGGGCTTCGAGTACTGTAGCAGGGCGCGCTGGTAGGATCGCTCCTTGGCGCCGCGCGCCACGTAGACCGGCACCATCGTCAGCGGGTCGAGGCCGCTCCGGTACATGGCCGTCGCGAGCGTACCCGGCGTCGGGTAGAAGTCCTGCACCTGATCGGGCACGAAGCCCGAGTCGCGCAGGTACTCGGCCAGCTCTATCGCATCGGACAGCTCGGCGCCAGGGTGCGAGGCGATATAGTACGGCACCAGGAACTGCTTTAGACCGAGCTCGGCGTTCACCCGCGACCACTCGCCGGCGAAAGCGTCGTAGACGCGGCGCGGAGGCTTTCCCATCAGGCGGAGCACCCGGTCGGACACGTGCTCCGGCGCCACCTTGAGCTGGCCGGAGACGTGGTGAGCGGCCAGTTCGCGCAGGAAGGTGCGGTCGCTGTCGGCCATCACGTAGTCGAAGCGCACGCCCGAGCGCACGAAGGCCTTCTTGACGCCGGGTACGGCGCGGACCGCCCGCAGCACGGAGACATAGTCCCGGTGGTCGGCCTTGAGCGCCGGACATGGCTCGGGAGCCAGGCAGCGCCGATCGACGCAGGCGCCGCCCCCGGCCTGCTTATCGCAGGCGGGCCCTCGGAAGTTGGCTGTCGGCCCGCCGACGTCATGGATATAACCCTTGAAGCCGGTCAAGCCCGTCAAGAGCCGCGCCTCGTCGACGATGGACTCCTTTGACCGGCTCGTTACGACGCGGCCCTGATGGAACGCGAGCGCGCAGAAGGCGCAAGCGCCGTAGCAGCCTCGGCTCGAGGCTATGCTGAAGCGCACCTCGGCCAAGGCCGGTACGCCCCCGTACCGGTCGTAGGCCGGGTGCCAAGCGCGCTCGAAGCCGAGGCCGTATAGCTCGTCCAGCTCCGCGCGGGACAGCGGAAGCTGAGGCGGCTCCTGCACGACGAACTGGCCGGCGGCCGCCTCGACGAGGGGCCGGGCCGATACCGGGTCGGTGTTACGGTACTGCGCCGCGAACGACTCGGCGAAGGCCCGGCCGTCCGCGGCGGCGGCCTCGTGGTCGGGTAGGCTCACGGCGCCCTCCGGCACGTCTTCCCGGCGCGAGCAGCGCCATACCGTACCGCGGATGCCTCGTAGCGCCGCCGGATCGAACGAGTCGGATCGGGAGCGGGCCTCGGCGAGGACGCGGGCCGCCTCGGCGATCGCGCGCTCTCCCATACCGTAGACGATGAGGTCGGCCTTGGAGTCGACGATGATGGGCCTGCGCACCGTATCCGACAGGTAGTCGTAGTGCGACAGGCGGCGCAGCGAGGCCTCGAGGCCGCCGGCTATCACCGGCACGCCCTTGTAGGCCTCGCGGCACTTGCCGGCGAAGGCGATCACCGCCCGGTCCGGCCTGGCGCTCGCAGGCCGGCCGTTGACCGCGAAAGCCCGTATCGAGCCATCGGCGCCGCGGCAGAGGCTCGGGTCGCCGCCAGGGGCGTACTCGTCGGTCGAGCGCGGCTTGCGGTTGGCGGTGTACTTGCAGACCATCGAGTCAATCGCGCCGCCAGCGACGAGGAAGGCCAGGGACGGACGACCGAGGGCGCGGAAAGCCTCGACGTCAGTCGGGTCGGGCCTGGCTATGACGCCGACCGAGTAGCCGAGGCGCTCGAGCCTGCGCCCGATCAGGGCCGCGCCGAACGACGGATGGTCGACGTAGGCATCCGCCGTGACGATGACGAAATCGAGCCCGTCGAGGCGCCTGGCGGCCAGTTCGGCTCGCGTGGTGGGGAGGAACGACATGCCCGTAGTATACCCTCCCGGGCCTTCTTGGTCGCGTGGTCATAGCCTTGACCAGGCAAGCCGGCGTTAATATATTTAGCAAGGCTAACTTTTAGCAAGGCTAATTGCATGAGGATGCGAAGCTACGAGGACGAACATGATCGACGATATACGGGACGAGCGGCCGATCGCCGAGCGGCTCTTCGAGGCGTTCAGGGCCATCGGACCGTTCAAACGCCGGCCGAGCCTCGGGCATGCCCAACGGCCGGGCGAATTCCAGGTCATGCACCGACTGTCGCACGAGCCCCCCGAGTCGGGCATGCGCGTCGGCGACCTGGCGGCCTGGCTGTCGGTCAAGCCGCCGACCGTGACCAAGGCGGTCGACGCGCTGGTCGCCAGGGGCCTGGTCGAGCGCTACGCCGACGAGGCGGATAGGCGGGTCATCAGGGTGCGCCTGTCTCCCGATGGTAGAACGCTGGACAGCTCATTCCGCGAGCAGGCGCTCAGCGAGATACGGGGCCTCGTCGACTACCTGGGCGAGGACGACAGCGCGACGCTCGCGCGGCTCCTGACTCGGGCCGCCGAGTACATGAACGAACGGTACGGCCGCTCCTGTAGCGGAGCCCACGGCCGAGCCAAGGAACGAGGAGCGGATTAAGACATGCTGAGACTCTTCAAGTACCTGAAGCCGTACGCGCTCATGGTAGCGCTGGCGCTTCTGATGGAATTCGCCAGCTCGATGGCGGAGCTGAGCTTGCCGGCGCTGATGTCGGTCATCGTGGACGAGGGCGTGGCTACCGGCGATATCGCGCTGATCTGGCGCACCGGCGCCCGGATGCTGGCCATAGCGTTCATAGGCGTAGCGGCCAACCTGACCGGCGGCTTCTTCGCGGCCAGGTCGGCGATGGGCTTCGGGAAGACGCTGCGCTCCAAGGTCTTCTCGCGCGTATCGTCGTTCTCGCTCCGGGAACTCGACCGCTTCGGCACCTCGTCGCTGATCACCAGGTCGACGAACGACATCACCCAGGTCCAGCAGGTTACCTTCATGATGCAGCGGATGATGGCCAAGGCGCCGATCATGGCCATCGGCGGCATCGCGATGGCGCTGGCTACCGAACCGCGCCTGGCGTGGATCCTGCTCGTCGTCATCCCGATACTCGGCGCGGCCATCGTCATCATCGCGCTCAAGGGTCTACCCCTATTCAAATCCATCCAGGCCAAGATCGACGCGCTCAACCGCGTGATGCGCGAGAACCTCTCCGGCATCCGGGTCGTGCGCGCCTTCGACCGGGTCGAGCACGAGCGGGCCCGCTTCGACGGCGTCAACGCCGACTTGACTGCCACCAGCCTCAAGGTCAACCGCATCATGGCCTTCGTGCCGGCCTTCATCACGGTGATGATGAACCTGACCTCGGTGATGATAGTCTGGTTCGGCGGGCGCGAGGTAGGCTCGGGCGCCATCCGGATCGGCTCGTTGATGGCCTTCATCCAGTACGCGGCCCACATCATGTTCTCGGTGGTCATGGTCTCGGTGATCTTCATCATGGTGCCGCGCGCCCAGGTCTCGGCCGAGCGCGTCAACGAGGTGCTCGACGTCGAGCCCGAGATCGACGACCCGGCCTCCCCGGTCAGGCCGGTCGAGGCCAAGGGCCGCGTCGAGTTCAGGAACGTCGGCTTCGGCTACGACGGCGCGTCCGAGCCCGCCGTCAAGGACGTGTCCTTCGTCGCGGAGCCGGGCACGACCACGGCCATCATAGGCGGCACGGGCTCGGGCAAGTCGACGTTGATCAATCTGCTCGCCCGCTTCTACGACGTCAAGGACGGGGCGGTCCTCGTCGACGGCGTCGATGTGCGAGACATGAGCCAGGAAACGCTACGCTCCTACCTGGGCCTGGCGCCCCAGAATGCCACCCTATTCTCCGGCACCATCGCCGAGAACCTGCGCTTCGGCAGGGACGAGGCCACAGACGACGAGCTGGCAGAGGCCGCGGCGATTGCCCAGGCCTCCGCGTTCATAGCGGAGAAGGACGGCGGCATGGAGGCGACCCTGTCCCAGGGCGGCGTGAACGTCTCGGGCGGCCAGAAACAGCGCCTCTCGATCGCGAGGGCGCTGGCGCGGAAGCCCAAGATATACCTGTTCGACGACAGCTTCTCCGCCCTTGACTTCAAGACCGACGCGCGCTTGCGCTCGGCCTTACGGAAGAAGACCGGAGACGCGACGGTCATCATCGTCGCGCAGCGCGTCGGCACTATACGCGACGCCGACCAGATCGTGGTGCTCGACGAGGGCCGCGTCGTGGGTAAGGGCAGGCACGCCGAACTGATGGCGACCTGCGCCGTGTACAAGGAAATCGTAGCGTCGCAGTTGTCAGCGGAGGAGGCGGTATGAGCGCCGCGGAGACGGGGAAGGGCGGGCGGGCCGCGCCCGATATCAAGCCGACCCAGCTGCTCGGCAGGGGCCCGGGCGGGCGAGGTCCCGGAGGCCACGGCCCGGGAGGTTTCGGCATGCCCGGAGAAAAGGCCAAGGACTTCAAGGGCACGACGAGGCGGCTGGTATCCTACCTTCGGCCACACCTCCCGGCCATCCTGTTCGCGCTGGTCATGGCCGTCCTGAGTACCGTGTTCTCGATAGCCGGCCCCAAGATTCTCGGTCAGGCCATCACGCTGCTGTTCGAGGGCGTCGCCAGGTCAGCCGTCGACTTCAGGGGCATAGGCAGAATACTGGCGCTGCTCCTGGGGCTGTACCTGGTCTCGGCTGGCTTCAACTACCTGACCCAGTACTCGATGGCCGGCGTCTCCCAGAAGACGGTCTACTCCTTCCGCAAGGGGATCGACGAGAAGCTGGCCCGCCTGCCTCTCAGGTACTTCGACGGCCGTACCCACGGCGAGATCCTGTCCCGCGTGACCAACGACGTCGACACCATCGCCAACACCCTGCAACAGAGCCTCGTGCAGATCATCACCTCGGCCGTGACCCTGGTCGGTAGCGTCGTCATGATGCTGACCATAAGCTGGAAGCTGACGCTCGTCGCTCTGGCCACCCTGCCCTTCTACGCGCTGGCCACGACGGCCATCGCCAAACGCTCCCAGAAGTACTACAAGGGCCAGCAGAAATTCCTGGGCGAGCTGAACGGCCACGTCGAGGAAATGTACTCGGGCCACCAGGTCGTCAAGGCCTTCGGCTACGAGAAGCGCTCGGTAGCGCGCTTCGAGGAAGTGAACGACAGGCTGTTCGACGTGGCGTGGAAGGCGCAGTTCGTCTCGGGCATCATCATGCCGACGATGAACTTCATCAATAACATCGGCTACGTGCTGATCGCCGCGATAGGAGGCGTGATGGCCGCCGCCAGGGCGATCAGCCTGGGCGACGTGCAGGCCTTCATCCAGTACGCCAAGCAGTTCACCCAGCCCATCATCCAGACGGCGAACATAGCCAACATACTGCAGTCGACGATGGCGGCCGGCGAGCGCGTCTTCGAGCTGCTCGACGAGGCGGAGGAGTCTCCCGACGCCCCGGCCGACTCGCCGGCCGCGCTCGCCTTCGCGGCCGCCTCCGGCCAGGTCTCGTTCGAGGCCGTTTCGTTCGGCTATAGCGACGATACGCCGCTCATGGACGGCCTGTCGCTCGAGGCGCCGCGGGGCGAGGCCGTAGCGATCGTCGGGCCGACCGGCGCCGGCAAGACGACCCTCGTCAACCTGCTGATGCGCTTCTACGAGCTCAAGGGAGGGCGGATCGCGGTCGACGGCGTGGACATCAGGGACGTGCCGCGAGGCCGGCTCAGGCGCGCCTTCGGCATGGTGCTGCAGGATGCCTGGCTGTTCGGCGGCACCATACGCGACAATATCGCCTACGGCCGCGAGGGCGCGACCGAGGACGAGATCGTCGCCGCGGCGGTCGCGGCCCACGCCGACCATTTCATCCGCGTACTGCCCGACGGCTACGACACCGTGCTGACCGAGGACGCCACCAACCTGTCGCAAGGCCAGCGACAGCTCCTGACCATAGCGCGCGCCTTTCTGGCCGATCCCAGGATACTCATCCTGGACGAGGCGACCAGTTCCGTGGATACCCGTACCGAACTGGTCGTGCGCAAGGCCATGGAGCGCTTGATGAGGGGCCGCACCAGCTTCGTGATAGCGCACCGCCTATCGACGATACGTGATGCGCATACTATCCTCGTGATGAACGAGGGCCGCATCGTCGAGAAGGGCTCCCACGTGGAACTCCTGGCCGCGGACGGCTTCTACGCCGACCTGTACCGCAGCCAGTTCCTCGGCGTGGATGACGAGGCGGAGCCGGCCTAGTGC
>ENA-UOWO01001797-UOWO01001797.1-activated-sludge-metagenome-genome-assembly--contig:-NODE-1797-length-27747-cov-7.264011_pt1 | contig 27747 bp, 27 predicted proteins | sample MGYA00238148_ERZ761564 | MGnify/ENA primary metagenome ERZ761564 (study PRJEB28885, sample SAMN05720194) | activated sludge metagenome | isolation source: Anaerobic digester | place: USA...
GCTAGAAGTCGAGCACCAGCTCCGGCGTCAGCGCCCGCGACACGCACGGGTACATGATCTTCAGCTTGTCCTTCTCGGCGTCGTCCATCACCGAGTCCAGGTGCTCGGGGGTGCCCGCCAGCACCTTCACCTCGCACGTGCCGCAGACCCCCTTGCGGCATGACCCGCTCACGGGCATCCCGCCGCGTTCGAGTGCGTCGAGCACGGTCTCGTCGGCCCCCACGGTGAGCGCCAACGGGCTGCGGCTGAAGGTGAGGCGCAGCGGCTGGTCCGGGATGCTCGGCACCCGTTCGATCGGAATGAACCGTTCAGCGTGCAGTCGCGCCGACGGCACGGCCGAGGCCACGGCAGACATGAGGGACTCGGGCCCGCAGCAGTACACCTCGGTGGTGTCGGGTGTCACGAGTCGGGTGAAGTCGAGCTGGGCCGGGGTCTCATCGCTCGCGTGGATGCGCACCCGGTCCGGGTAGCGCTCGGCCAGTTCGCTGGCGAACGCCATGCTGCGACGACTTCGACCGACATAGATGAGTCGCCACTCCCGGATCGCCGGGAGGGACTCGATCATCGCCTTGATGGGCGTGATGCCGATGCCTCCCGCGATGAACAGGTACTCCCGCGATGGCTCGAGCTCGAAGTGATTCAGCGGACCCGAGACCTCGATGGTCGTACCCGGCACCACGCTCTCGTGCACCCAGCGGCTGCCGCCGGCCGAGTCCTCGGTGCGCAGAACGGCGAGGTCGTAGTGGTGTCGCTCGCCCGGGTCGCCGCACAGCGAGTACTGCCGCTCGAGCCCGTTCGCGAGGTGCAGTGTGACGTGGGCGCCCGGATACCAGATGGGCAGCAGCCCGCCCCCGAGGGCGACGAGGCGGATGCCCATGACGCCCTCGGCGATCAGCCCGGAGTCAGCGACCACCATCGTGCGGGTCTGGATGCGGGGCGGTGAGATGCGCGGCGCCGGGTCGTGCGGAGGCACCCACACCTCGGCCTTCGCCGCCCGGGTCGTGCGGTTGGTCACGGCGATCCTGACGACGGTCGCGGCGGCGGTGAGGCCGATGAGACTGAACGCGAGAATCTTGTAGCCGAGCGAGCCGACATCCGTGCCGGAGAGCCCGGCGTGGAACGACACCAGCAGCACGACCGCGTAACTGGCGTAGTGCAGACCCTTCCAGAACGTGCGCGGCAGGCGATGCATGATCATCGAGGAGCCCTGCACCGCGATGAGCAGGTAGAAGGCGACGATGCCCAGGGCGACAGCGATCGGCTTGAAGTCACTGGTGAAGGGCACGAGCACCTGCACCAGGCTCAGGTGCAGCCAGCCGTCGAGCATGAGCGTGACCATGTGCAGAAGCACCATGATCACGGACAGTCCGCCGAGGAAGCGGTGGAGGTCCTGCAGCCAGCCGGGGTTGTCGACGCGACGCAGAATGCGCGTGGACAGCAGGATGCCCCACACCACCGAAAGCGTCATGAGCGCCCACGCGATCAGGGCGCTGGCACGGGTGACGTACCACCAGATGTGCGGATCGTTCAGGCTCACGCGTATCTCCCCCAGTTTGCTGACACATGCTGGCGCCCCGCGGAATCCACGAGAAGCGCAGCGGCCCCGACCTGCGGCAGCCAGGCGAGGAACTCCTCGACCGGGCGCAGGAACCCCGACTTGCTGATGGCCTCGGCACGCACGCCGGTTGCCGCGATGACCGTCACGGTCTGGATGTCGGTCAGCGCGCTCGCTCCCGTGCGCGGGTCGATCAGATGATGCCGAACACCTGCGGCAGTGTCGAAGCGTCGCTTGCGCTGGCTCGACGTCACGATCGCCCCTCGTGCGATGCGCACAGTCGTCAGGTGTCGGGCGGTGTCGAATGGATCCTCGACCCCGAGCAGCCAGGCCACCGCGTCGGGTGCCCGGCCAGCGACGACGATGTCACCACTGATCTCGGCCATGATGCCCCAGGCACCTTCGGCGAGCCCGAACTCGCAGATGATGTCGGCGGCGAGGCCCTTCCCGATGCCGCCGGGGTCGAGGGTCGTTCCGACGGGCATCCGCACCGATGATCCGTCAAGTGTGAGGGAGGCAAGGCGCCCCGGTGCCGACGCCGAGGCCGGCAGGGTGGTCACGAGGTCGGGCGCCACGACCGAGGCCGCGTAGCCGGATGCGATCAGCTCCGGCAGCAGCGTGGGGTCGAAGTCTCCGTCGCTGAGTTCCGACGCCTCGCGCATCGCGGAGATGAGCTGCACCGTGACCGGGTCGACCTCCACCGAAGCGCCCTCGGCCCAGTTGAGCCGACTGATGTCGCTCGTGGGCAGGAACCGGCTCCACCGAGCCTCGAGGTGGTCGGCGAGCGCGAAGCAGCGTGCGACGAGGTCCTCGCCTCCTCCCACCAGCGTGATAGTGGCGTGGCCGCCCATGAGGGGTCGACGATCGGAGTAGGTCGGAGGCTGGGAGTCGTTCTGTGCGTGCGCTGCCAGGAGCGCCCCGCGAGCTATCGCGTCGAGCTCCACCTATCCACCGGACCCACCCGTGGTGCCGCTGGGGGGTGCGGGAGCTGGAGCGGGAGCCGGTGCCGGATCCACCACGGGGGCGGGCGCCGCCGCGGGAGCAGGATCTGCCGCGGGCACCGGGTCGGAGGCCGGGGCAGAGTCAGCCGGAGCGGCCTCCGCAACGGGAGCCTCGGTGGGTGCTACTCGAGCGGATGCGACGCCGACGCCGCGACCGAGGAGGGCCTGCTGCTGCACAGCAGCCTCCTCGGCCGAGGCCGCATTCTGGAATCCGACGACCCCGCCCACGAGGGCGAAGGTCGAGATCAGACCGACCAGCGTGCGCGTGCCGCCTGCGGGGTGCGACTTAGTCATCGTCCCCGGACTCGTGTTCGCTGTCGTCGTCCTCGGTGTGGCTGGGGCTCGGGGCGGGAACGACCACCGGGTCGCTGACGCCGGATGAGCCGCCATCGCTGCTGCCCGAGCTGTCGTCGCTGCCCTCGACCCCTTCGGTCTCGGTCGCGCTGGGCGACGGAGACGACGTCGGGATGCCCGTGGGGTCATCCGTCGGTGTCGAGCTGGGGACGAGCACATCGGTCGCCTGACCGATGGTGCCCTCGCTGAAGGAGGCGAGGGTGGAGCCGTTCACGGCCATGGCCGCCCCGGCCGTGCCGAGGACTCCCACGATGGAGAGGGCGATGATTGCTGAGGTCTTCATGTCCCCAACCTACGATCAGGCCATCCAAGGGGTGACCGACGAATATCCAAGATCTGTCCAAGATCTCCGCGGTGTACTCCGACTGCCCGCGCCCGCGACACAATTGAGCCATGCGGGTACTGGTCGTGGAGGATGACGCGTCAGTCGCCGACGGCATCCTCGACGGGCTGGCGCAGGCCAACGTCGACGCACTCCACGTGAGCACCGGTCAGGGCGGACTCGACGCGCTGTCCAGCTACCAACCTGACCTCGTGCTGCTCGACCTCGGGCTGCCCGACATGGACGGCACGGAGGTGTGCCGGCGCATCCGCGCGGTGTCGCAGACCCCGATCATCGTGGTCAGCGCGCGCGACGACGAGATCGACCGGGTCGTCGCCCTCGAGATGGGCGCCGACGACTACGTCGTGAAGCCGTTCGGGATGCGCGAGCTGGTCGCCCGCATCCGTGCGGTCGCGAGGCGCACCGGCCCGACCGTCGCCGAGCCCGCGGCGGCGCGCACCTTCGGTGCGCTCGTGGTGGACACCCGCAGCCAGAAGGTCACCCTCGCCGGCGAGCCGGTGCACCTCACCGCCAAGGAGTTCGAGCTGCTGGTGTACTTGAGCGCCGATCCCGGCGCCGTGTTCCGCCGCAGCGAGATACTCCACGACGTGTGGGACACGAACTGGTACGGGACGACGAAGACCCTCGACGCCCACATCGCGGCGATTCGCAAGAAGCTCGGCGACCCGGGCTGGATCGAGTCGGTGCGCGGGGTGGGCTTCCGGTTCGGGGAGCCGGGCGCCCAGTGACGGCCTCGGGTGCTCCGTGAAGTGGCGTCTGGTGGCCGCCCTGATCGCGACCACGCTTCTGGTGATCCTCGTTCAGGACATCCCCCTGAGCTACTACATCCAGGGCGTGCAGCGCGACCGGATCATCACGGGCCTGGAGCGGGACGCCTTCGTGCTCGCCGGGCGCAGTGAGGAGGCCCTCGAGTCACCGACGCCCGAGTCGATCGCCGTCATCACCGAGGTCGCCAAGCGCTACCAGGCCAGCAGCGGCGCGCGCGTGATCGTCGTCGACGGGAAGGGGATCGCGGTCGTCACCAGCGACCCCGACGACTCGAAGATCGGCGCGTCCTACCTCTCCCGTCCCGAGATCGGCACCGCGCTCACCGGGGAGATCGCCTCGGGAACGCGCTACTCCCAGACGCTCCAGCAGGAGCTGCTCTACGTGACGGTGCCGGTGTTCAGCGGCAGTCGGATCCTCGGTGCGGTGCGACTCACCTACCCCGCCCAGGTCGTCGACGATGCTGTCGCGGCCCAGCTTCGGCAACTGTGGGTGGTGGCGCTGACGACCGTGCTGTTGGCCGGCGTGGTCGGATACGTGGTGGCGGCGGGGGTGACGCGCCGGCTGAAGATGCTGCGGGCATCCACCGAGCGGCTCGCCGACGGTCACCTCGACGAGCGCGCCGACGAGGGCGCCGGGGCGTCGGAGCTGCGGTCGCTGTCGCGCTCGTTCAACGTCATGGCGGAGCGCCTCGACGGACTGATCGCCCAGCAGCGCTCCTTCGCCGCGGATGCCTCGCACCAACTTCGCACACCGCTCACCGCCCTGCGCCTGAAGCTGGAGCGCGCACACGACCTCATCCACACCGACCCCGACGGTGCGGCCGAACGTCTGGCCGCCGCCGAGAGCGAGGCGGACCGGCTCGGCACGATCATCGAGGGGCTGCTGCTGCTGAGCCGCACCGAGGCCAAGTCGGCCGTCGCGGTGCCGGTGGATGTCGCGGCCGCCGCCCGCGCCCGCGTCGACCACTGGCTGCCCCTCTCCGATGAGTCGGGCGTGGCGATCCGCTACGAGGGGGCGACGCAGGCCGTGGCCAGCGTCGTGCCGACGGCGACCGAGCAGATTCTGGACAACTTCATCGACAACGCACTCTCGGTCAGTCCGCGGGGAACGACGATCGTCGTGCGGGTCGAGTCGAGGGGTGACCGCGTCGCGCTTCACGTGCTCGATCAGGGCCCCGGGCTCTCGCTGGAGGATTGCGCTCGCGCCTTCGACCGCTTCTGGCGGGCCAGCTCGCAGGTCGGCGGCAGCGGCCTGGGCCTCGCGATCGTCGCCCAGCTCGCCGAGGCGAGCGGCGGCAGCGCGAAGCTGGAGCCGCGGCCGGGCGGCGGGCTCGACGCCTCGGTGCTGTTCCCCGCGGACTGACGAGGATAGATTCGCGATCGTGGTCGTGCGAGTGACACTGGGGGTGGTGCTGGCGCTCGGCCTGCTCACCTGGGCGATCGTGAGCCTGTGGGCGCGCGGAGCGGAATCCGTCGACTCCCCGGTCGCTCAGCCGCCCGACGCTCAGCCGATGCTCGTGGACGAGGTGCTGTCGGGCGACACCGTCGTACTCACGAGCACCCGCGCCGGTGCTCAGGTGCCCCTGTTCGGACGGCTGACGGCGCGTCTCGTCGGTCTCGACGCACCCGATCTCGGTCGGCGATTCGGAACCGACGTCGATCAGTGCTTCGCCCCCGAAGCGCTCGCCCGTCTCGAGGACCTGCTGCCCGCCGGATCGATCGTCTGGGTAACGACGGATGCCCCCACCCGCGACCCGTCCGGCGACTGGCTGCTGAACGTGTGGGGTTCCGACGGACGGCTCGTGAACTACCTGATGGCGGTGGGCGGATACGCCGAGGTGCCGGATTCAGCAGCAGACACCCGGTACGGGCAGATCCTTGCCGACGGTGAGCATCAGGCGCTCGTCTCGTTCGGCGGAATGCGCGGGGCATGCCGCTGACCCCAGCGCTGCCCGGGCAGCGGGTTCGCCGCAGCGGCACTGTTCCCCGCCGACCGACCGGAGTAGGGTCGCGACCATGGTCGTCCGCGCCGTCGTGGGCGGCGTGGTGGGCGCCGCGGCGATCGTGGCCGCCCTGTCGAGTGCGTGGACGCAGCCGACTGCACACGGGGCATCCGGAGCATCGCGGCCAGCGGATGCCCAGCCGATGATCGTGCGCACCGTACTGTCGGGCGACACAGTCGTGCTCACGAGCGCTCGCCCCGGTGCCCAGGTGCAGCTGTGGGGTGATCTCACGGTGCGGCTGATCGGACTCGACGCTCCCGATCTCGCACCCGTCGTCGAGTGCTTCGCCGCCGAGGCGCAGGGCGGGCTCGGCGCGATGCTGCCCGAGGGCTCGCTCGCGTGGGTGACCACCAACGAACAGGGCGACTCGGGCGGCATCTGGTCGATGTACGTGTGGGACTCCGAAGGCCGCTTCGTCAACGAGACCCTGGCCGAGCAGGGGCTGGCCAGGGCGTCCGACTTCTCCGAGCGAGGGCCGCTGTATCCGCTGATCGCGCAGGCGACGGAGGAGGCCTACCGGCGGGGTCAGGGTCTGTGGGGCTGGCACGAGAGCGCACAGTCACCGTGCCAGTGGCCGGAGGCCTGACCGTGGTCGCTCGCGCGGTGATCGGCGGCACTCTCGGGGTCGTCGCGGCGCTGGTTGTGGGCCTCGTGGTTGCGTCGGCGCAGAGCACGCCGAGCGCGGCATCCGTCACACCGATACCCGCCGATGCCCAGCCCATGATCGTGCGCGAGGTGCTGTCGGGCGACACCGTCGTGCTCAGCAACCCCCGCCCAGGACCGCAGGTGCCCGATTGGGGTGCTGTCAGCGTGCGCCTGATCGGCGTCTACGCACCGCACTTCGGACTCATCAACGAGTGCTACGCCGTGGAGTCGCAGGGTCGATTGCGCCAGCTGCTGCCCAAGGGTTCCCTGGCCTGGGTGGCGACGGATGCGACGGCCAAAGACGACAACGGGCGCTGGCTGATGTACGTCTGGACCTCGAACGGTGAGTTCGTGAACCTCGCCCTCGCCGACGAGGGCTTCGTGACGGCCGTCTCCTCCTACGACAACGAAGCGCACTTCGCCGCCATCGCTCAGGCCACCGAGCAGGCCTTCCGCCGGCAGGCTGGGCTGTGGGGGGCGTGCAGTTAGGGCAGCACCGGCACCACCACAGATACCGGGTCGCTCGCGTTGCCGGCCGCGTCGAACGCCTGCACGGTGAAGGTGATGCTGCCGCTGGGGGGCGGGCCGGACGCGGGTGGCAGCACGAAGGTGTAACTCCAGCCCGGCACCATCGAGGCACTGCCGCTCGCCACACCCGTCCAGGAGATGGCGACCGCGACCACCCCGGTGTCGTCGGTGGCTAGCGCTGTGATGATTGTCGACCTGCCGTTGGCCGAGAAGAGTTGGGGCTGACTTGAGGTGGGCACAGTCACCACCGGCGCCGTCGTGTCGGCGGGCGGGGCGGGCTCCGGGTCGGGCTCGGCAGGCGCGGGAGCGGGCTCGGGTGCGGCCGTCGCCGTCGGGGTGGCCGTGGGCGTGGGTGTCAGAGTGGGCGAGGTGGTGGGGCTCGACGAGACGGCGACGGACGCGGCATCCGGAGTGGGCGTCACGGGGCTCGGTTGGCCGAGGGCGACGGACACGCCCGTGACCGCCACGAGGATCACGAGCAGGCCTGACAGCAGGAACAGCCACCACGGGCGCGCGCCGAAGCCGCTTGCGGTGGCAGGAGTGCCGGTGTCACCGGCGTCCACCCGCGCACGGATGGCATCGGCAACACCGGCGGCGTCACCCGGTTGGGCGATGCGCTTGAGCGAAGCGCTCAGCAGAACATCGATGTCAGCCATGGTGATCCTCCTTCCTCAGACGTGCGGCGAGCGCCTTGCGGGCCCGGTGCAGCTGGGTCTTCACGGTGCCTTCTGAGACACCGAGTCCTTCGGCGATCGTCTCGATCGACTGGTCCATCAGGTAGTGCAGCGCGCACACCTGGCGCTGCTGCAACGGCAATGACTTGAGCGCGTTGGCCACATCCACGTCGAGCAGCTCGATCGCGTCGGTGGTCTCCTCCACGGGCATCCCGAGCTTGGCGACGGCGCGCTGCCGGGCCGCCTCGCTGCGATAGCCGTCCTTGACCCGGTTGCTCGCGACCACGGTGAACCAGGCCGCGAGATTGGTGACCGGATGCGTCGGCGGCTTCGCGAGGAAGCCCACTATCGCGTCCTGCACGGCATCGGCCGCGTCCTGCCGGTTGCCCGTTATCAGCCCGACGGCCGCGACGACCTTCGGGTACTCGGACGCGACGAAGGCGTCGAGGTCCAGCTGGACCCTCTCGCTCACCGCCACAGCCACACCCCCTCGACGCGCCACCGTGCCCGTTCGGTTGACAGGCATCAGTGAGAAGCTTTCCAGCCCGCTCCGCGCGGCGGTAGCGTCAACTTGGTAACGTGTGCGCCGTGACGAACTCGGCGGGGTACTCCGGAACACCCCAGCTGAAGATCGTCTGGCGCAGGGAACTGCGCTAGCGGCAGTGGGCCCCTAGCGACCCCAGCGCACCGCGAACACGAACAGCACACCGATTCCCGTCGCCAATCCCAGGCCGGTCAGAATCGGGGCTGCGATCATGAGCGTCTGCAGGGTCACGTAGTCGAAGTCGGGGTTGCCGTTGCCGTCTCCGAAGATCGTGCGCAACTGGAACACCAGCACCAGTCCGCCGACCGCCAGCGCGACGCCGATGACCGCGAGTGCGACGAGGAACGGGTTGCCTCTGCGGGGCGGCAGCTCATCCTGCTCGGCCTGCGGCGCGACCGCTGCCTGCGGGTCGATGCGCACGAGCGGCGGCGCGGCGGGAGCCGGGGCATCCGGTGTCGCGGGAGGCGTGACGGCGGGCCCGTCATAGCCGCGCTGGAACGCGGGGTCGAAGCGCGGATCGAAGTCGCTCATCGGGCACCCGCCATGATCCAGACCGCGTACCCGTTCCAGATCAGAGGGATCGACAGCACGAGGAGGGCTATCGCAATCCAACCCATGACCTTGCCCGCGACCCGCGGCTTCAGCACCGCGCGGATGGCGAAGAAGACCGTGAGAATCGCGAACAGCGGAAAGAAGAACAGGCCACCGAAGGCGATCAGACCGTAGGCCCACTCCTCGGCGCTCGTGCCCGTGCGCGGCGGCTGCGAGCGCACCACGACCGAGAGCACGTTGAGTACGAACAGCCACGGCAGCGGGAAGAGCACCGCGATGAGCGCAAGCACTCCCCAGACCCTGCCGGGCTTCTGCGGGATGCTGGTGATCGACGTCATGGTTCGAGGCTACGGCGTCTGGTTCGCCCGGTACACAGCGGCTTGCGTGCGACGCTCCATCCCGAGCTTCGCGAGCAGGCCCGAAACGTAGTTCTTCACCGTCTTCTCGGCGAGTCCCAGGTGCTCCGCGATCTGGCGGTTGGTGAGTCCCGCGGCGATCTGGTCGAGCACCTGGCGTTCGCGCAGGCTCAGGTCGGCCGCGGCATCCGCACCGGTGGTGGCGCGCGCGACGACGCGCTTGGTGACCGCGGGGTCAACGAGGATCTCGCCATTGGCGACGCGGCGGATGCTCTCCAGCAGACCCTGCCCGCGGATGTCCTTGAGCACGTAGCCGGCGGCGCCCGCGAGCACGGCGGTGTAGCTGGCCTCGTCGTCGTCGTACGCGGTGAGCATCAGGCAGGCGACATCCGGGTGCGCCGAGCGGATGTCGCGGCACAGGTCGATGCCGGATCCGTCCGGCAGGCGCACATCCAGCACCGCCACGTCGGGGGTCGTCGCAGCGATGCGCGAGAGCGCCTGCTTGACCGTGGATGCCTCGCCCACGACGGTCAGGTCGGCCTCGGCATTGATGAGGTCGGCGACGCCGCGACGCACGATCTCGTGGTCGTCGACCAGGAATACGCGCTTCATTCGGTTGACTCCACTCGTGCGATCCAGGTCAGTGTTGTGCCTCGCGGTTCGCGGGGCTCGAGCGTGAAGCTACCACCACGAGCCTCGGCACGCTGGGCGAGGTTGGCCGTGCCGCTCGCCCGCACTGCCGCGGAAGGGTCGATCCCGGTGCCATCATCGTCGATTCTCACGGTGACACTGCCCGCGGCGAAGCCGACGGCGATGGTGACGTTGTGCGCCGCGGCGTGGCGGGCGACGTTGCTGAGTCCCTCGCGCACCACGGCGGCGACGTCGTCGGCGAGTGCGACATCGATCATGGTGTCGACCGCGCCCGAGAAGCTCAGCACGGGGGGCTGCTCGAACAGGCCGTCGGACTCCCCGAGGATGTCGATGACCCGGTGGCGCAGCGACGGCCGCTCGGCGTCCTGGGGTGTGGTCATGGTGAAGATGGCGGTGCGGATCTCCGCGATCGCCGCGTCGAGCGCATCCACCTGGTCGACCAGTTTCGCCCGGGATGCCTCATCCGGAAGCGATCCCGCCAGCGCCTGCAGACTCAGCCCGGCGCCGAAGAGCCGCTGAATCACGTGGTCGTGCAGGTCGCGCGCGATGCGACTGCGGTCTTCGAGGGTCGCCAGGCGAAGGCGGTCTGCACGACCTGCAGCGAGGCGCAGCGCCACGCTGGCCTGCCTGGCGAAGTCAGCCGCCGTTCCGAGGTCGACCTCGGTGAAGCGCGACCGTCCGGGTTCCCGCGAGACGGTGAGCACGCCGTTCGGGCCGTCGGAGGTGATGAGCGGGATCGCCATTGTGGGTCCGAGCCGCACCCCGTCGCCGAGGGCGCTGGCCGCAGCAGCATCCGACAGCACCGGCTGCCCGCTCTCCTGCGCGCGGCCGGCAACGGTGCCTTGAGCATCGAACACCAGACCCTCCACGCCGGGAGCGAGCGGGCCGCGGGCGAGCTCGACCCTCAGCGTCGTGGGCGACGCTGCCCCGAGGAAGGTGACGAGGTCGGCTTCGGCCAGCGTGGTGATCCGCTCGGCGACGATACCGAGGGAGTCCTGCACGTCGTCGGAGAGCAGTGCCGCGGTCACCTCGGCGAGAGCGGACGCCCACCGCTGCCGACGACGGGTCTCATCGAACAGGCGGGCGTGATCGATCGCCCCGCCTGCGGTGGCAGCGAGCGCGACGAGAAGCTCCTGGTCCTCGGCACTGAAGGAGCCCGCAGTGCTCTCCGACAGGTAGAGGTTGCCGTAGACCACGTCACGCACCCGCACGGGCACGCCCAGAAAGCTGTCCATTGCGGGATGGCCGGGGGGAAAGCCGGAGGAGCGAGGGTCCTCGGCCAGGTGGTCGAGGCGGATGGGCTCCTGCTCGTCGATGAGGGCACCGAGCAGACCATGGCCCTCGGGCAGGCGGCCGATCGGACCGACCAGTTCGTCGGGCAGCCCGACATGGATGAACTGCTCGAGCGTGCCATCGGGGGCGATCACGCCGATCGCGCCGAAGCGTGCACCGACGAGTTCGACCGCGGCCTCGATGATGCGCTTCAGAACCTCGGCCAGCTCGAGCTCCCCGGCAACGACCCGGGTCGCCTTGAGCAGGCTGCGCAGGCGATCCTGACTGTTGAGTACGTCCTGCGCATTCTCGACCAGCTGGCTGAGTGTGCGGTCGAGTTCGGAACGGGAGACGTCGGGAAAACTCAGTTCGTCTGTCACCCTGCCTCCGTTCGGTCGTGGTGGTGGGACCTTAGGCCCTGACGGGAACGCACCCGACTTGTCAGTCTGGCATGGGCGCAGTGCCCGAGGAAGGACACGCCATGAGCGCGAGCATCGTCGTCGGCATCGACGGCTCAGGGCCGAGCCGTGCCGCCTTCGCGTGGGCTCTCGCCCGTGCCACGTCGATCGGTGCCGCGATTCTCGCCGTGCACTGCATCGAGGAGAGTTCCGACTCCCGCGGCCCCGAGGTTCTCGAGGAGACCGTGAGCGCCGCCAGAGCAGCGGCCCGCGACGTGCAGATTCGCTCCGAAATCGTGCACGGTGCCGCCCCGTGGGAGCTGGCGGCCGTAGCGCGCCCCGGTGACCTGCTGGTCGTGGGCACGCACAAGACGGGGTACCTCAATGGCCGGGTGCTCGGCACGCGCAGTGTGATCGTCGCATCCGTCGCCCCCTGCAGTGTTGTCGTGGTGCCGGATGCCACGCTCGCGGGCCGCACGGGAATCCTCGTCGGCGTGGCAGCCGACGGTGCCTCCGACGCCGCCGTTCTCGCGGGGGCTCGCGAGGCCGCGCGTCTGGGCGAGGACCTGACACTGCTGCACTGCACGGACGCGACCCAGACCGGCCGGACCGTCCTCTCGGATGCCGTCGCCCTGGTCGCGACGGTGGCCCCCGATCTCGAGGTGCGCAGCCGCCTCTCCCGTCGCAGGCCGGCCGAGGGCCTGCTCGATGCGAGCCGCTCGGCTTCGCTGCTTGTCATCGGGTCGAGCCGGCGCGGCATGGACCATCTCGGCTCAGTTGCCTACGAAGTTCTCCTCAACATCAACACGACAGTTATGGTGGCCCGATAATGACCGAAACACATCCGCTCGAGACCGTCAACGCCTGGTGGCGTGCCGCGAACTACCTCACGGTCGGCCAGATCTACCTGCGCGACAACGCGCTACTCACCCGACCCCTCGTTGATGCGGACATCAAGCCGCGACTGCTGGGGCACTGGGGCACCTCGCCCGCGTTGAACCTCGTCTACGCGCACCTCAACCATCTGATCACCCAGAAGCCCCTCGAAGTGCTCTACGTCGCGGGCCCGGGGCACGGGGGGCCGGCGATGGTTGCCAACGCGTGGCTCGATGAGACCTACTCCGAGATCTACCCGCGCATCTCGCAGGATGCCGCCGGCATCCGCGCCCTCTTCCGCCAGTTCTCGGCGCCGGGCGGCATCCCCTCGCACGCCTCCCCCGACCTGCCCGGGTCGATTCACGAGGGCGGAGAGCTCGGCTATTCGCTCGTGCACGCCTACGGTGCTGCCCTGGATGACCCGAACCTCATCGTCGCGTGTGTCGTCGGCGATGGCGAAGCCGAGACCGGCACGCTCGCCGCGAGCTGGCACCTCAACAAGTTCCTCAACCCCGCGACGGATGGCGCGGTGCTGCCGATCCTCAACCTCAACGGCTACAAGATCGCCAACCCGGCCGTGCTCGCCCGCATCTCCGAGGAGGAGCTCTTCTCGCTGTTCCGTGGCTACGGCTACGAGCCCGTGCTGGTGTCGGGAGGTTTCGACGGCGAAGACCCGATGCGCGTGCACGAGGCGTTCGCGGAGGCCCTCAGCTGGGCGACCGACCGCATCGCCGCCATCCAGACGGATGCCCGCAGCGGCACGGAGACCGAGCGCCCGGCCTGGCCGATGATCATCCTGCGCACTCCGAAGGGGTGGACCGGACCGAAGGTCGTGGACGGCCTACCCGTCGAGGACACCTGGCGCGCGCATCAGGTTCCGATCGCGACCGTGCGCGGCAACGCCGAGCACCTCGCCCAGCTCGAGGAGTGGATGCGCAGCTACCGCCCCGAGGAGCTGTTCGACGGCGACGGCCGCCCGGTCTCGAGCCTCGGCGTGCTGCGGCCCAGCGGCATCCAGCGCATGAGCGCGCTGCCGCAGGCCAACGGCGGGGAACTGCTGGTTCCCCTCGTGCTGCCGCCGATCGAGGAGCACGAGGTCGACATCTCGAAAGGCCACGGGGTCACCGCCGAGGCGACCCGCGTGCTCGGCCGCTGGCTGGCCGACGTGATGGACGCCAACGACAACTTCAGGATGTTCGGCCCCGACGAGACCGCCTCCAACCGGCTCGACGCCGTGCTCGAGGTGACCTCGAAGCAGTGGGAGGCCGACATCGTGGCCACCGACCAGCATCTCGCCGACGAGGGCAAGGTGATCGAGATCCTCAGCGAGAACCTCGTGCAGGGACTGCTCGAGGGCTACCTGCTCACCGGTCGCCACGGCATGATGAACTCCTACGAGGCGTTCATCCACGTGATCGACTCGATGTTCAACCAGCACGCCAAGTGGCTGGAGGCGTGCAACGAGATCGCCTGGCGGCGGCCCGTCGCATCCCTCACCTATCTGCTCAGTTCGCACGTCTGGCGACAGGACCACAACGGCTTCTCGCACCAGGACCCCGGCTTCCTCAGTGTCGTCATGAACAAGAGCGCCAAGGTCGTGCGGGTCTACCTGCCACCGGATGCCAACACTCTGCTCGTAACCGCCGAGCACTGCCTGGGCAGCCGCAACTACGTGAACGTGATCGTGGCCGGCAAGCAGCCGGCGCCGACGTTCCTGTCGATCGAGGAGGCCCGGGTGCACGGCGCGCGCGGCCTCAGCATCTGGGACTGGGCCGGCACCGAGGTGCCCGGCGTGGCACCCGATGTGGTGGTCGCGAGCGCCGGCGATGTGCCCACGATGGAGGCGCTCGCGGCCGTGCGGCTTCTTGCCGACGCGATCCCCGAGCTGCGCATCCGCTTCGTCAATGTCGTCGACCTGATGAGGCTGCAGCCGAAGGAGGAGCACCCGCACGGCTCATCGGCGGCCGACTTCGACGCCTTCTTCACCACCGACAAGCCCGTGATCTTCGCGTTCCACGGCTACCCGGCGCTGATCCACCAGCTCGCCTACCGGCACACCAACCACGCCAACATCCACGTGCGCGGCTTCAAGGAGAAGGGCACCACCACGACGCCCTTCGACATGCTCATGATGAACGACCTCGACCGGTACCGCCTGGCCATGGATGTCATCCGCCGGGTTCCCGGGCTCGAGGAGCGCCACGCGAGCCTCGTGCAGCACTTCGCTGACGAACGTGCCCGCATGCGCGCCTACGCCTACGAGAACGGCGAGGACAGCCCCGAGGTCACCGGGTGGGACTGGCTGTAGATCGCGAGGCGCCCCCGCAGTTGCGGAGGATGACACGCGGGCCGCGGCCTGCGCCGGCTCGGCGCCGCGGCGCGCCGTCCTCCGTACGTGCGGTGGCCGAAGCAGTGGGCGCGCGCCCGGCCGCTATGCCGGAACCGGCGCTGACTGCTGCGACCCCAGGCGCAGCACCTGGTCGCCGAGGCGCGTGTCGCCGTGGTGGTGTGTGACCAGCACGACGATGCGGTCGGCGAAGGCCACCCGCAGGTCGTCCATGAGCTGGTCGGCGGTGTCCTCGTCGAGGTGGGCCGTCGGCTCGTCGAGCAGCACGATCTCCGAGCGCGACAGCAGTGTGCGGGCCACGGCGAGGCGCTGACGCTCGCCACCGGAGAGGTGCGAGCCCTGCGAACCGATGCGCGTGTCGAGCCCGTCGGGCAGGGTGGCGATGAGCTGGGACAGTCCGGCCCGGGTCAGGGCCTCGGTCAGCTCCGTCTCGCTCGGTGCGTCGTCGCGCGAGCGGGCGATCAGCAAGTTGGCGCGGATCGTCGAATCGAACAGGTGCGAATCCTGCGGGCACCACGACACGTGGCGACGCAACTGCACCGGGTCGAGCTCCGCGATGTCGCGCCCGTTGAACTCGAGCCACCCGTCGCTCGGCGCAAGCTGGCCGAGCAGCACGCTGAGCAGAGTCGACTTGCCGGTTCCGGACTCGCCCGAGACGACGAGCCAGTCCCCGCGCTTGGCGTCCGCAGACACGTGCTCGAAGGCGGGCGAGGTCGCACCGGGCCAGGTCGCGGCGAGCCGCGTGAGGCGCAGATCGGTCACCGGGCGGTCGAGGGTCGCCGTGCGGTGCGGGTCAACGGCGGGTTCGCGCATCCGGGCGACACGAGTGAGCGCGGTGACCAACGCGGGAACCAGCTGCATCGCAGCCACGAACCCCGCGAGCGAGTCAGCTAGGGCGATCGGCAGCAGCGCGAGCACGGCGACGAGCTCGACACCGATGGCTCCGGATGCCACGGCGCTCGATCCCACGGCGAGCATGCCGACCGTGCCCAGCCCGCACGCGAGCAGGACGGTTGCCAGTCCCAGACCTCGGGATGTCGCGACCCGCCGGCTGAATGCGCTGACCCGCTGATCTGCCTCCGCGAGTTCGGCGCGCACGATGCCGTCGACACCGTTGCCACGCAGGTCATCGGCCGCGTCGAGGAACGCGACGAACCGCCGCAGCACGCCGGAGCGCATCCGCTGCCGGTCGCGCTCGGCAGCACGGTCGGCGGCGAGCGCGATCAGGGGCGCCATGAGCAGGGCGACCATGAGGGTCGCCACGATCACGGCGAGCGCGGTGGGCAGGATGAGTCCGACGGTGATGACGGCTCCGATGGAGACCACGACGCCGACCGCGCCGGGCACGAGCACCCGCGGCACAAGGTCACGGATCTCGTCAGTCGCCCCGACGAGGTAATCGAGCGCTGTGCCCCCGCGCTGCAGCGCGCGGGAACTGCCGGCGCGAGCGGAGAGCGCTGCCCAGAGCCGCAGGCGCAGAGCAGTTGCGGAGGTGAAGGCTGCGTCGTGGGTGACCAACCGCTCCGCGTAGCGCAGGCCCGCGCGGCCGAGTCCGAAGAACCGCACGCCCACGATGGCGACCAGAAGGTACATGATGGCGGGCTGCTCGCTGGCACGCACGATCAGCCAGGCCGACACGGCGGTGAGGGCGATCGCGAAGCCTGCGGCCAGAGTTCCCAGCACGGCCGAGCCGACGTAGCGGCCCATCGCGGGGCGAACGAACTCGTTCCAGGCCCGCGCGATCTCCCGGGGTTCGACCCGTTCGGTCGCGACATGCTGACGCGCGCGCCCCTCGCTCACCGTGCCATCCTCAGCACGCTCGCGCAGCGGTCCCGGCGTACCCAACCGGATTGCACCGGTCGCGATCGAGGTCACCGCCGTATCGTGCGACGCGACAAACACGCTGCAGGTCTCGGCCAGCTCGGCAACGAGGCGTTGCACGACGGCGGCCCAGTGGTCGTCGAGGTGTGCGGTCGGCTCATCGAGCAGCAGAAGCGTCGCACCCGAGCGCACCCTCAGTGCCGCGCGTGCGACCGCGAGCCGACGCAGCTCGCCGGGGCTCAGCTCGGCGGGGTCGGAGTCGGCGACCACGGCCAGGCCGAGTCGAGTGAGCAGGTCATCGACCGGCAGGCCGAGCGCGTAGAGCTCGAGCTCCGCGCGCACCGTGCTCTCGACTGCCCGGGGATGCTGCGGAGCCCACGCGATCCGATCGGCGTCGATGCCCGCGAGCTCGCCCGACACGATCGCCTCGGCATCGAGCCGGCCCGCAAGCGCGCGCAGCAGTGTGCTCTTGCCGGTGCCGCTCGCCCCGAGCAACGCAGTGATCCCGACCGGCGGCAGAGAGAAACTCACCGGAGCGACAACCGTGCCGGTGGGGTAGGTGACGGTGAAGTGCGACGCCGACACCGTCGACGCAGGTACCACCGCGCGCACGGCGAGCGGCGCGTCGACAATGGCGGTGACCCGCTCGAACGCTGCGACACCCGCCCGGGACGCGTGGTACGCGGCCCCGAACTCGCGGAACGGCGTGTAGCACTCGGGCGCAAGGATCAGCACGAGCAGGCCGACCTCGAGAGTCATGCCACCGTCGAGAATGCGCACGCCGATCGTCACTGCCACCACAGCGACCGAGATGGTCGCTATCAACTCGAGCACGAGCGACGACAGGAACGCGGTGCGCAGGGTCGCGAGAGTGCGCTTGCGGTAGTCGTCGGAGATGCCGCGCAGCGCCTTCGCCTGATCGTCGGCGCGCCCCAGTCCCACCAGCACCGGAAGCCCGCGCGCCAACTCGACCACGTGGTCGCTGAGGCGGTCGAGGGCGGATGCCGCGGCATCCGTCTTCTGCTTCGTGTACTGCCCCACGAGCACCATGAACACCGGAATGAGCGGCACCGTGAGCACGAGGATCACGGCGCTCAGCCAGTCGGCGAACACGACCCGCGCGATCACCACGAGGGGCACGACGGCCACCGAGGTGATCGCGGGCAGCACACTCGTGAAGTACTCGTCGAGGTCATCGAGCCCGCGCGTTGCCAGAGCCGCCGAGGAGCCGACCCGGGGAGTGCCCGAGACCAGCACATCGGCCAGCTGCGCCCGCAGGCGCTGCTTGGTGTCGAGCGCGGCCCTCGTGGCGACCACGGAGGTCGCCCACGCGGAGCCCGCGCGCAGCAGCGCGGCCGCCGCCGCCCAGCCCAGCACGCCGGACCACCCGGGGTCCCCCGCCGCGATGGCGGAGATCCCCCTGGCGATGCACTCGGCGAGCATGACCAGTGACAGCGCTTTCGCGCCGCTCAGTGCACCGACCAGGTACACGAAGCGACGCGGAAGCAGGGCTCGCGACGACCTCATCAGCTACTTTCCGACGGCAGCCACGACCACGTGCTTGGTCGGGATGTGCGTCTCGCTGATGCGCTTACGGAAGACCCAGTACGTCCAGGCCTGGTACGCGATCACCACGGGAAGGAAGATGCCCGTGACGATCGACATGACCATCAATGTGTAGTCACCGCTCGAGGCGTTCGAGACCGTGAGGCTGAACGCGGGGTCGAGCGTCGAGGGCAGCACCACCGGGTAGACCGCAGCGAAGATCGCGCCAGCACCGGCAGCCACGAAGACCGCGATACCCGTGAATGCACGGCCCTCACGACCTGCGCGGGCACTGAGCCAGGCGATGACGACCGCCACAACCGCGATGACCACGAGCGCCCAGCTCAGGATGGTGCCGTGCTGGAACTGGATGATCAGCACCCAGGCGACGATCGGGAGCAGGAACACGGGGCTCCAGCGAACGAGGAACTTCCCCGTCTTCTCCCTGATCGGGCCGTCGGTCTTGAGCGCGAGGAACGCGGCACCGTGCACGAGGCAGAAGCCGATCACCGCGAGTCCACCGAGAATCGCGTAGCCGTTGAGCCAGACGAACGGGCCGCCGACACGGTCACCGTTCTCGTTGATGGGCAGGCCGGTGGTCGTCAGCGCGAGTGCCGCGCCGATTCCGAAGGCCACCACCAACGAGCCGATGCCGATCGAGAAGTCCCAGAACCTCGTCCAGCGCTCGGTCGCGCCCTTGCCGCGGTACTCGATCGACACGGCCCGGAAGATCAGGCCGAGCAGCACGAGCACGAGAGGCAGGTACAGGGTGGAGAACAGCGAGGCGTACCAGAGCGGGAAGGCGGCGAAGGTTGCGGCGCCCGCGGTGAGCAGCCAGACCTCGTTGCCGTCCCAGACCGGGCCGATGGTGTTGAGCATCACGCGGCGCTGGGCGTCGCTACGGCCCGTGAACAGCATGTGCATGCCGACACCCAGGTCGAATCCCTCGAGCACGAGGTATCCGATCCACAGGGCGCCGATGGCGACGAACCAGATGGTGGGCAGAACGTCCATGATTGAAAGTCTCCTAGCGGCTTAGTAGGCGAACGCGAGAACGTCGTCGGTCTTGTCGGTGTCGTCGTGGCTCTCGTCGAGCTCGGGCATCACACCCGCGACTCCGGCCCGGGCGTACTTCCAGAGCAGACCCACTTCGACCACCAGCAGAGCCAGGTAGACGAGGGTGAGGGCCACGAGGGAGACGATCATCTCCCACGGTTCCACTCCGGGCGAGACCGCTGAGGCGGTGAACATGAACACACCGTCGATGCCGCCGGGTGTCGGGTTGGGGGCCACGACGAAGGGCTGGCGGCCCATCTCCGTGAAGACCCAGCCGGCCGCGCTGGCCGCGAACGGAGCGAGGATGCCCAGCAGGGCGAGGCGCATGAGCCACTTCGACTTGGGTACCGTTCCCTTGCGGGTCATCCACAGAGCGACGACGGCTGCGAAGGCGGCGAGCGCCCCGAACCCGATCATCAGCCGGAAGCCCCAGTAGGTGACGGCCATGAGAGGTACGTAGTCGATCGCCTGGCCGGCCCTGTCACCGAGGATCGGGTTGTCGGGAAGGTTCGTTCCGTACTTGTCCTGATAGATCGGCACGAGGGTGTTGACACCCTTGACCTCGGTCGTGAAGTCACCATTCGCGAGGAACGAGAGCAGCCCGGGGATCTCGATGACCGTGGTCACCTGCGAGCAGTCCTGAGCGGCAAGGTCGCCGAAGGCGAGCACCGAGAATCCGGTGCCGTCGGCGCAGGCGGCCTCAGCGGCGGCCATCTTCATCGGCTGCTGCTCGAACATGAGCTTGGCCTGATAGTCACCCGTGATGGCGACCCCCGCGAAGCCGATGATCGCGACCACGGCACCCCACCGCAGCGACGTGATCCAGACGCTGTGGTCGGCCTTGTCGCGGCCCGGGATGGTGCGGTTCTCGCCCACAACGACGCGCCCCGCAGCATCTACGGTGTCGATGTTGTCCTTGCGACGCTGCCAGAGCTGGTACCAGGCAATACCGAGCAGGAACGCCCCGCCGACTCCGAGGGCGCCGAAGATCGTGTGGGTGTAGGCGGCGATCGCGGTGTTGTTGGAGAGTACCGCGAAGATGTCGGTGAGCACTGGACGCCCGTCGATGAACTCGATGCCCACCGGATGCTGCATCCACGAGTTGGCGGCAATGATGAAGAATGCCGAGACGATCGAGCCCAGCACGGCGAGCCAGAGGGTCGCCAGGTGCAGCCGCTTCGGCAGACGGTTCCAGCCGAAGATCCACAGACCGAGGAAGGTCGACTCGATGAAGAAGGCGAGCAGTCCCTCCATGGCCAGCGGGGCACCGAAGACGTCACCCACGAAGCGGGAGTACTCGCTCCATGCCATGCCGAACTGGAACTCCTGCACGATGCCGGTGGCGACACCCATGATGAAGTTGATCAGGTAGAGCTTGCCCCAGAACTTGGTCATTCTCAGGTAGCGCTCGTTACCGGTGCGCACCCACATTGTCTGCATGATGGCGACGGTGGGGCCGAGGCCCAGGGTGAGCGGAACGAGCAGGAAGTGGTACACGGTTGTGATGCCGAATTGCCAGCGGGCGATGTCGACGGGATCCAAGGCAGGGCCTTCCTCGTGGGAGTTGATTGGTCAACTCCACGATTCCGCTCCGCAGACATCACACCTAGGGTCGAAGGTCCCGTGGCCCCGCGGGACCTTCTGCCCTATGCCCGATCGGGGGTTTGGCGTTGACTGAGGTCATGTCTACCCACGCCATGAGGGCGATGCTCCCGCCGAATGCAGAGGGCAGAAGCGAGGCCGTCGCGCTCGTGAGTTCCGACGACTGCTGGCGTCTGCTGGCGAAGGCGAACCTCGGCCGCATCGCGGTGCAGACAACCGACGGACTCGACATCTTCCCCATCAACTACGTGGTCACCGGCGAGGAGGTCTTCTTCCGCAGCGCGCCGGGTTCCAAGCTCGTCGACATCGCGGCGAACCCGGTCGTCGCCTTCGAGGTCGACGGCCGCCACGGAGGCCACCGCTGGAGCGTTGTCGTCAAGGGCACGGCCCATCGTCTCGACCGTGACGACATGATCGAGAGCTCGGGTGTTCTGCGGCTGCCGACCGCGACCAGCACCGAGAAGTTCAACTACGTGCGCATCATCCCGACGTCGATCAGCGGTCGCCGCATCCGCTAGCTGACGGCCCTCTGGCCGTCGCCCCATACGCGCCACTATGGTGTCGGGCATGAGCGATTCTGAGAAGTCCGCCTTCACCATCGACCTCTCCGGCGAGGAGACGCCCGCCGGGAAGGTCGGACGCGTTCTCATCGGTGCACTGCTGCTGGTCGTCTTCGGCGCGCTCGCGCTGGCGAGCGGGGTGCTGTTCTTCTTCGGCGCCTTCATCCCTGGGGTGTCGGATATCTGGGCCGGCTGGCTCGTCGACCTGGCCCCCTTCGCCGGGGCGATCTTTCTGGGGCTCGCGATCGTCGGCTTCGTCGTGATGCGCAAGGGTCGCAACTCCGAGCAGACTGTCGACACCATCGTGAACGTTCTCGAGGCGACCGGTCTCGCCGACGTGGAGACCGACGAGGGGCCTTCGTCAACCCCGCCCGGCAAGCCGTTGCCCCCGACCGTGGTCTGATCGTCGGTCGTTACCATTCCGTTGTCGCTCCGGGCGTGTCATGGGTTGCGGCAGCCGCGACATCGCCGCTACCGTGAGTCACGCGCCACAGGGGCGCCGCACTTCATGCCGAAAGGAGGCCGACCGTGTTGATTGCATTTCGAGGGATGATTCCCACCACCGCCGGCTTCGTCGGCGTCCTCGCCGACTGATCGGGTAGCTGTTCACGCCGCCCGTTGATCGGTGGCGACGCTCTCGAAGCTCGAGTGACTCCCGCACGGGCATCCCGTGTTTCGCGGACACTCATCTCGCCACGCACGGCGGCGCGCTCACTCAGCGCTGTCGCCGCACCCCGCCACAAGCGAATCCCGTGAGGAAGAAGATCACCATGAACACCACGCTGTCGACCGCACCCGGTCGTCACGACCATCCACCCCAACCGGTGTTGCAGCCTGCTGCGCTGCCGATCCGGCGGGTCAACCTGCTCGACCGGGCGGCACTCACCGCCGGCATCGCGCTGATCAAGTGGGGCCGCCGGCCCCTCGCGATCGAGTCGCGTGAGCGGCGTGCCAGCCGTATCGAGCAGCAGCTCGCGCGACTGGAGCGCGAGCGTACCCTCGAGCGTCAGGCTCGACTCACCCTGCCCGTTCGGTGAGCAGGGCAACCGGCCGAGGCCGTCGCGGAATCTGTGCTCCGCGGCGGCCTCTTGCCGTTACTGGCCCCAGGTGCCGTCGGGAGACTTCACGACGGGCACCGGCGTGTACGCCCAATGGCCGCCGTCGGCATAGTGACCGGATGCCCAGGGCGACGCCCAGATGGCGGACTCGATGACATCGGTGGGGGCTCCCGACGCGAACGCGTCGACGATGCCGGCGTATCCGGCGTTGGTGCGCAGCGCAGCCGCCGCATTCTCGGCCGCGATCACGAGGTTGTCGTAGCTGCCGAGTCCCCCGCCGCCGCCGGAACCCCAGCCGTTGTTCAACGGGTTGTTGCGGTTCCACCAGTCGTCGGGGCCGTTCTCCTGGCGCATCCACCGGGTGAAGACGGTCACGTTGCTCTCAGTCATCGGGAAGCCGGCCAGCAGCAGCACGAGCTTGGCCCAGTCGTAGTTGGTGCCGCCCGCCGCGAGGGTGGCGATGCCGGGGGTGGCCGAGTAGTCGTCGCGTGTGACGGATGCCGCGAGCACCGTCGATGGCACGCTCAGGGTCTGCGCGTGCTGGTCGATGTAGGCCTGAAAGTCCTCCGCGGGCGTCGGCCAGCGGGGCGGGGCGAGCGAGGAGACGGCGACGAGGGCGAACACTGCCGCCGTCGCCGCGATCGGCAGGTGCTTGCGGGTCCAGCGCAGGGAGGGGATGACCCCGCGCAGCGAGCCGAGGGTTCGCTGCGCCGCGTAGAGGGCGGAGTCGAGAAGTGTATTCATAGTGAAAAGGGGGGTCGTTTCGGACCGGCAGTTACCGTAACAGGCGGGGCTGGGTCGGGGCTGGGAATCGCCACTGTATACATTACAGCCGAATCGGGGTAGATTTCACTCCTAAGGGCTCACGAATGTATACAGAGGTGGTGAGGGCACGTGCGGGCTAGCGATCGCGCGTACAGCGCCCTGCGCTCGGAGATCCTCGAGTGGCATCTCGCCCCTGGCACCGTTCTCGGCGAGGTGGAGCAGGCCGCGCGGCTCGGCGTCAGCCGCACTCCCGTGCGTGAGGCGCTCGCGCGACTCAGCGCCGACGGGCTGGTCGAGTCACTGCCCGGCCGCGGGGTGGTCGTCGCCGAGGCATCCGCCGATAGCGCAGCGGAGCTGTTCGAGGTGCGCATCGCCCTCGAGACGCAGGCCGCGGCACTCGCCGCACAGCGTCGCGAGCCCGCCGTCTTCGTGGGGCTCCGCGACGAGTTCGCGGGGGCCGCTGGCCTCATCGCCGATCCCGATCGATCCGCCTACTACGACCTGGTCGCCCGCTTCGATCGAGCCGTGGATGACGCGGCCACCAACACCTACCTCGTCTCCGCCCTCACCGGCCTCCGCACCCACCTCGCGCGACTGCGTCGGGTGGCTCAGGACAACCCGCAGCGGCTCGCCGCCGCGGCGCGCGAGCACCTGCTGATCGTCGAGGCGATCCTGGCCGGCGATGTGGACCTCGCCCGCTCGGCCACGGCCGTGCACCTGCACAACAGCCTCTCCACCATCATCGACGCGGCCGATTCCGGTCGCTTCGCCGCCCCCATCAGCCCCGCCCACCAGATCGACAGGACAGCATGAAGACCCACGAAGTACGCGTACACCGCAGCGACGAGAACCTCGCACGCGAGGGCCAGCTCGCCTGGAAGATCGCCGAGGTGGCCGCCGAGCAGCTCGAGCCGACCGCCGAGGTGACCGACATGGTCATCAACCGCGTGATCGACAACGCGGCGGTCGCCGCCGCATCGCTCACCCGCGAGCCTGTCGTCGCGGCCCGCGCCCAGGCCGAGGCCCACCTCGTGTCCCGCGGCGGCACCGGCAGCACCGTCTTCGGCAGCGACCGGCTGACGAGCCCGGAGTGGGCCGCCTGGGCCAACGGCGTCGCCGTGCGTGAGCTGGACTTCCACGACACGTTCCTTGCTGCCGAGTACTCGCATCCGGGAGACAACATCCCCTCGATCCTCGCGGTCGCCCAGCACCTGGGGCGCACGGGTTCCCAGCTGCTGCGCGGAATCGTGACCGGCTACGAGATCCAGGTCGACCTGGTCAAGGCGATCAGCCTGCACAAGCACAAGATCGACCACGTGGCCCACCTCGGCCCGTCGGCCGCCGCCGGTATCGGCACGCTGCTGGGCTTGCCGACCGAGACGATCTTCCAGGCCATCGGCCAGGCCCTGCACACCACGACGGCGACGCGGCAGTCCCGCAAGGGCGAGATCTCGACGTGGAAGGCGCACGCCCCGGCCTTCGCCGGCAAGATGGCCGTCGAGGCCGTCGACCGGGCGATGCGCGGCCAGACCAGCCCGACCCCGATCTACGAGGGTGAGGACGGCGTCATCGCGTGGCTTCTCGACGGCCCGGATGCCCGCTACGAGGTACCCCTGCCCGAGCGCGGTGAGGCGCGCACCGCCATCCTCGACACGTACACCAAGGAGCACTCCGCGGAGTATCAGGCCCAGGCGTGGATCGACCTCGCGCGCAAGCTGCACAACGAGTACCCCGACCTCACGGCCGACCGCATCGAGCGGGTCATCATCCGCACCAGCCACCACACCCACTACGTGATCGGCTCGGGCGCGAACGACCCGCAGAAGTACGACCCGACCGCGAGCCGGGAGACCCTCGACCACTCGATCCCCTACATCTTCTCCGTCGCCCTGCAGGACGGCGAGTGGAACCACGAGCGCTCCTACTCTCCCGAGCGGGCAGCACGCCCCGACACCTTCGCGCTGTGGAACAAGGTCGTCACCGAGGAGGACCCCGAGTGGACCCGCCGGTACCACTCGAACGACCCCCAGGAGAAGGCGTTCGGCGGAAGCGTGGCGATCACCCTCACCGACGGCTCGACGATCGTCGACGAGATCGCCGTCGCCGATGCGCACCCGCTCGGCGCCCGACCGTTCGCGCGGGCCGACTATGTGGGCAAGTTCCGCATCCTCGCCGAGGGCGTGCTCGCCCCGGCCGAGATCGAGCGCTTCCTCGACGAGGCCCAGCGCCTGCCCGAGCTCACCGACCTGAGCGGCCTCACCCTGCGCGGCGACTTCCCCGCTGTCACCCCGAAGGGAATCTTCTGATGCTGTACTCCACCGCGCCGCACCCGCCCCTCGCTCCCCTCCCGCGCGTCCCGTCCCTCCCTGACCGCGAGTTCGCCTGGGTGGCCAGTCGCGGCCGCCTCACACCGGTCATCTAGGCGAACTCGACACCCCCGCGGCAGCCACGCGCGAGCCGCCGTCCACCCACCAGACAGCCACGAACCCAGGAGCCGCCCATGCTGTACTCCACCGTCACCCCCGCCGACAAGCGGGCGGCCTTCCGCGCGCGCCTCGCCACCGGCGAGCTGATCAGGATGCCCGGAGCATTCAACCCGCTGAGCGCCAAGCTCATCCAGGACAAGGGCTTCGAGGGCGTCTACATCTCCGGTGCGGTGCTGAGCGCCGACCTCGGCCTGCCCGACATCGGCCTCACCACGCTCACCGAGGTCGCGGCCCGCGGCCAGCAGATCTCGCGGATGACCGACCTTCCGACCCTCATCGACGCCGACACCGGCTTCGGCGAGCCGATGAACGTCGCCCGCACGGTGCAGACCCTGGAGGACGCGGGCGTGTCCGGTCTGCACATCGAGGACCAGGTGAACCCCAAGCGGTGCGGCCACCTGGACGGCAAGGCGGTAGTTGACGAAGACACGGCGCTCAAGCGCATCCGGGCGGCAGCGGATGCCCGACGCGACCCGAACCTGCTCATCATGGCGCGCACCGACATCCGGGCCGTCGAGGGGCTGCAGGCGGCGATCGACCGGGCCAAGGCCCTCGTCGATGCCGGGGCCGACGCGATCTTCCCGGAGGCGATGGCCGACCTCGGCGAGTTCGAGGCGGTGCGCAAGGCGGTGGATGTGCCGATCCTCGCCAACATGACCGAGTTCGGTAAGAGCGAGCTCTTCACCACCACCCAGCTCGCCAACATCGGCATCAACATCGTCATCTACCCGGTGTCACTGCTGCGCCTGGCGATGGGCGCCGCGGAACGCGGTCTTGACGCGCTCGCGGCCGAGGGTAGCCTCAACTCATCGGTGCAGCACATGCAGACGAGGGCGAGACTGTACGAACTGCTGGACTACGAGGCCTACAACGCCTTCGACACCAGCGTCTTCAACTTCACCCTGTAAGGCCGGTTGAGTAGCGCGAAGCGCGTATCGAAACCGCCGAAACCACGAAGGAGCACCACATGACCGAAACCCCCGACATCCGCAAGGGACTGGCCGGCGTCGTCGTCGACACGACGTCGATCTCCAAGGTCAATGCCGAGACCAACTCGCTGCTCTACCGGGGGTACCCGGTGCAGGAGCTCGCCGCGAAGTGCACCTTCGAGGAGGTCGCCTACCTGCTGTGGCACGGCGAGCTGCCCACCCCGAAGCAGCTGGCCGAGTTCGAGACGCTCGAGCGCTCGCTGCGTCACCTGCAGCCCGTCGTCAAGCGCGTGATCGACGAGTTGCCCCTGACCGCCCACCCGATGGACGTCGTGCGCACCGCGGTCAGCGTCATCGGTGCCAGTGACCCGGATGCCGCGGACTCGTCCCCCGCGTCGAACCTCGACAAGTCCATCCGCCTGTACGCGCAGCTGCCCGCGATCGTCGCCTACGACCAGCGCCGCCGCCGCGGACTGCACCTCGTCGAACCTCGGGACGACCTCTCCTACTCCGCCAACTTCCTGTTCATGACCTTCGACGAGCTGCCCGACGTGGTGGTGGCGTCGGCGTTCGACGTGTCGATGATCCTGTACGCCGAGCACTCGTTCAACGCGTCGACGTTCACGGCCCGGGTCGTGACATCCACCCTGTCGGATCTGTACTCGGCTGTCGTTGCCGGGATCGGCGCACTCAAGGGTGCGCTGCACGGTGGCGCCAACGAGGCCGTGATGCACATCTTCGACGAGATCGGCACGGCAGATAAGGCCGAAGGCTGGCTCGACGCGGCACTGGCCGAGAAGCGCAAGATCATGGGCTTCGGGCACCGCGTCTACAAGAACGGCGACTCGCGCGTGCCCACCATGAAGGCGGCGCTCGACACGCTCATCGTCGAGTACGATCGCCCCGACCTGCTCGCACTGTACGACGCGCTCGAGAAGGCGATGACCGAGAAGAAGGGCATCCTGCCCAACCTCGACTACCCGAGCGGACCCGCCTACAACCTCATCGGCTTCGACACCGAGATGTTCACGCCGCTGTTCGTGGCCTCCCGAGTCACGG
>ENA-UOWO01001798-UOWO01001798.1-activated-sludge-metagenome-genome-assembly--contig:-NODE-1798-length-27731-cov-5.533603_pt1 | contig 27731 bp, 28 predicted proteins | sample MGYA00238148_ERZ761564 | MGnify/ENA primary metagenome ERZ761564 (study PRJEB28885, sample SAMN05720194) | activated sludge metagenome | isolation source: Anaerobic digester | place: USA...
TCAAATACTGGTTGAGTAATGGAGCTCCCAATATACTTTATGAGAATTTCCCAGATGTTTTAACAGATATGGAGGATCTTCTATTAGAGGTATGTCCCAGTTTCCTTAATACTGATGAAGAGAATGAATCAGCTTGGTATTTTGAAGTATAAAAAAAGCACCCTATATTAAAGGGTGCTTTTTAAATTCAATTCTTCCTTTATTTCGCTAACATCTCTTCAATCAAAGCTGCGAAAGTCTCATAGGGATATGCTCCGGCTACGATCTTTCCATCAACTGAGCCATCTGAATTAAGAACTCCTACAACAAATCCGGGAGTACCTTGGATACCTGCAGCAACAGCAGCATCTTCATCAGCAGCCATTTCATCTTTGTACTTTTGGGATTCGATACAGGTCTTTAATTGGTCTCCATTAACCCCGATTTGAGAGGCTAGTTTGAACTCATCAGTGTTTAATAAACCACCACCATTGGATTGAGTGTTGGTATAGAGTAGATCTGCATATTCGAAGTATTTAGCATTACTGCCTGTTAACTCCTTAACACAACTTGCTGCATAAGCTTCCTGTGTAGCAGCTGGATTATGAGAAGGAACAGCAATAAAATCTCTATAGACATAGATTGCTTGGCCATTCTCTACATAGTTTTTAATTATATCCGGATAAACCTGCTCGTGATGTCTCTTACAGAAAGGACATTCATAATCAGAGAATTCAACAATAGCTACTTTTGCAGTTTCTCTATTACCTAAATAAGGATCGTCATCGATACTGGTGACACTGGCAGGATTTTCTTCCTGAGCAACTGTAGTTGTAGGGGCAGCAGTATTGGAGCCACTTCCGGCAACTAAGCTGCTGTTTCTTCCCAAAGATAGAACTGAAAGTGAGATCATGATCCCTGATACAATTATGGAAATGGGAATTAGATAAGGCTGAATATTGATCGTCAGCTCATCATTGTCCTGTTCCTTTTTGGGATCTGACTTGAGGGGTACATGGTTTTTTGCCATTTAAAAGAACATAATAAATTAGGTATAGGCAGGTATCTAATTATTATGCCCTAAAAGTAGATTATAGACAAGTAGTTGTTTTGTCTTTACAATATAGTAAAGGATTTTCAAAACTATGATCATAGTTGCCAATTGGAAAATGAATCTTGATTTTAAGCAATCATTAAAGCTTGCTGATCAATATTTATCTCTGGATCTTCCACCCTCTCTTAAGATTATAGTACTAGCCTCTGATCTAGTCTTGCAGGATCTTGTCATTAAATTTAAGGGCAGTGGTATTTCTGTATTTGCTCAGGACTGTTCCAGGTTCGCTGATCAAGGCAGTTACACAGGTGAGATCTCAGCAAAACAATTAAAGAAACTTGGAGTGAATGGTGTTCTATTAGGGCACTTAGAAAGGAGGCTCCACTTAGGGGAAAGCAATAGTTTGATTTCATCCAAATTAAAATCAGCCTTATCATCAAATTTAAAAGTCATGCTGGGTGTAGGAGATACTGTTCCCGGTCAAAGCTTTAAAGGTGATATTGAGGAAATGGATGAACAATTATCTGCTATTCTTCATTCATTTAATGCCTCAGAATTAGATGATCTTATGCTCGCTTACGAAAGTGTTAATTCAATTTCTTCATTAAGATCAGATAGTGATAAAGAGGATGATCTGGATCAAATATTAATGAAGCTGGAATTTCTTAATAGCTGGTTTGAGAAACGTTTCCAGATCAAAGTCCCCATTCTTTATGGCGGGTCACTTGAGGCAGAAGATTTAAAAGGTTTAGCCCATTCCGGTATGGTCAAAGGGTTTTTAGTAGGGCGCAACTCTCTTAGTATTAAAGATTTCAAGCCAATTATTAAGGCTCTTGCACTCCTTTGAAAGCATGACTTTCCACTTTACTGATAGATCCATGATTGACAGCTCTCATCATACCTCGCTCATAGCCTCCATTGACATTGGCTAATAACAGATCGATGCCATCAGCTCTGACATCAAGAGCAGAAACTACTTGTGATAGGGGGTCAAAAAAGCCGGTATTAGCGTAACCTTTGCCATTATGAGAAGTAACATACCATTTATCTATTCCAGCTAGATTAGGTACCAGCTTGGCAGCCAGTTTTAGGAAGGTTCTGGCAATTGGTGAATCATAAAGAACTTTCTCCAGATATTCTTTACTTAACAGATTGAATTCCGGGTTAGGGTCATTACCATTGGGAGGTTGGATCCCTGCAAAGTGAGTATGCCCATCAATAGCCCATTCACCTTCATCAAGTCCGGCTTCTGCCCTGATCATTTGAGGGGCATTTAAGATCAGATTCATAGTTTGGGTAATATCATTACCATAAGGGAAATATTTAACGCCGGTTACTTTTCTTGCTCCACGAACTAATTGCTCCAGAATTCCTTGAATTACTGGACTGTGTTCCCAGGTCATATGTTTACGGGATTTGCCATCAAATTCATGCCCATGCCTCACATGTAAGGCTGTATCAGGTACAACGATCTTTGTCTTTCCTGAGGGTACAAGTATGCCTCTATTTGTTAATTGCTCAACACTGGATTCTGGCATTGAAGAGACCAGGGAATGATTACCCGGAATCATGGTCAGCTGATCTCCGGTAATATCATGAGCAACTATAGCCTGCTCAATAGCCTGCCACCCAGCATGATTAGCAATAACGTCACCATTATGGTGGGGATCTGTATGAATAAAATCCCCATTTAAAATCTGATGATCTACTTCAAAAGGTGCTCTGGGCTCCAATAGATCAATGGCAAACCTGTTTGTGAAGGCTTCACGTTGAGATGCATCAGGTCTAGTGCCTCTTAGCGCATGTCCTGCTAATTCGGCCCAGACTTGAGGCCTGATATGATGATCAGAGGTCAATCTGACCACTTCAGGTCCTGCAATGTTTATTATCTTTTCTCCTTCCAGAGTTACTAGGTTTCTCATATCGGACAGTCCTATTAACAATTAAAAAGGCGGGCAATTATACAGAAGGATATGGACATTGTAAATATGATTAGGAGCTATTTCGGGCTTTGTTTGGTATAGATTGTTTTGCCTTCTTCAAAGGCACTTTTTAAGAAGGATTCATTTTCTCCCTGCAGTAATTCAATTTCTGAAGGAGTATACACTAAAGGCTCCACTATTGGTTCACCACCACCTGTTGCTTCTCTTGCTCTGTATATTCTTTCAATGAAGGAACAATCATCACAATGGGTAATGACCAACACATCCATGGTTCCAGATATTGCTTGTCCAAACTCTCTAGCAAATCTTCCAAAAAGTATGATCTGCTCTGGATCAAATTCTTTAATTAAACTATCTTTGACATGATCAAGTCGTTTTGCTATCACTTCAGCACTGTATTTAGTTTCCTCAATAGGTTCACTTGATTGGTTCTTCTCAGATAAAGGTGACTGTAAGATCTTAGTAATATTCAGAAGCACCTCAGAGGCTTCGGTAATTGCCTTGGCAGCGTCTTTTTCTGAGATCAATTCATGTGGTGTTTTAGCTTTATCAGGTAATAGTAAAGGATAACGGGAGATAAAGGTGAAAGATTCTACATGCTTGAAATTGAATTTGGTATTTCTGAACTTATCATTAACCTGATTGGCAAACCCGAATAATATTCCAAGCTTATGTATCTTGGGGGCTTTGGCTCCGGATTGGACTATAACAGCCTTTAATGCTTTCTCAACAGCTTGTTCGGCTTGATAGGCAGCCCATTCAAAATATTCATTTTCAAGACTCAAAAAGGCTGCAGCTAGATCGAATTTAGCTTGTTTAAGCCAGATAAGATAACGATTATCTTGGGGCGTGTTTGAGTTCATATTAGGCTGCAAACTCCTCTACATTACCTTTAAGCATTATCTTATTCGTAGTCAGCATCTGCATAATAAAGGCATCTCTTCTTTTCTTCTTTAATACAAATTCTGATGATTTCATTACAGTGTAATTGATCTCTCTATTCAGTTTCTTCTCGGATTCATGAACTAAATCCCCTAATACTCCTAGATCAATTTGTCCCACTACGATCAAGTCAATGATATTTGGATTTGGAGGTTGAAAATTTATTAAAGTACCGGTTAAGGCAATATATTCAACCTCTCCAAGATGCTCTGCATTTTTAATGAGAAGTCCTCCTAATCCAAAAGTTTTATGAAAAAGGCTTAATAGCTCAGGAAGGAAAATATATTCTCTATTTAAAAGGAAATATTTCCTATTTCCCCTAGTTTCGCTTTTAATAAATCCGATCTCATCCAGTCTAGTTAATTCTCTACGCACCGCATTGATCTCTTCTTTCAATTCTCTCACCAACCCTCTTAAATGGATTGGGATATCCGGATTGAAGATGAAATATTTAAGTGATTTTATCCTGACTTTAGAAATGAATAAATGATCAAGACTTTTAGTTAGATTGGGTGCGGACATGATTTTTAGTTGATCAAAATAAATATAGAGATATATTAAATATTAGCTGCTTTTTTAAGTTCCTGATAGACTTCTTTTCGTAATTTATCATCATTTTTTAACACTTCCTTCAAAGCTTCTTTCCCTTGGGCTAATTGAGTATCACCTTTTCTAAACCAGGCTCCTGCTTTTTGAATGATATTAAAATTCACTGCAGCATCAATTAAGGAGCTGACCTTATCTATACCATTAGGATAAATGATATCGAACATAGCTTCCTTAAAAGGCGGAGCCATTTTATTCTTCACTACTTTTACTTTAACGCTATGACCCTGCACAGCATCTAGGGTCCCGATTTTATCTTTCTTCCTAATATCTAGCCTGACCGAGGCGTAGAATTTCAAAGCATTGCCTCCAGTTGTTGTTTCAGGATTTCCAAACATTACACCGATCTTCATTCTTAATTGATTCAAAAAGATCACTGTAGTTCCCATTTTAGAAGCAATAGCCGTTATCTTTCTTAAAGCCTGGCTCATTAGTCTTGCCTGTAAGCCCATATGGGAATCTCCCATATCTCCCTCGATCTCAGCTTTTGGTGTTAGTGCTGCAACTGAGTCAACCACAGCTACACTAACTGCACCGGAGCGAACTAATGTTTCCAGGATCTCTAGAGCCTGCTCACCATAATCAGGCTGTGAAATGATTAATTCTTCTGTTTTAATTCCAATATTGCGAGCATAGGCTGGATCAAAAGCATGCTCTGCGTCAATGAAAGCGCAAATACCTCCCTTAGCCTGAGCTTCTGCAATAATATGCATAGCTAAGGTCGTTTTACCTGAAGATTCAGGTCCATAGATCTCAACTATCCTTCCTTTTGGTACTCCACCAATCCCTAAGGCAATATCAAGAGACAAAGCTCCAGTAGGTATCACTTCAACTTGAGTAGTGCTTTTGTCTCCTAGTTTCATGATCGAGCCTTTTCCAAATTGCTTTTCAATTTGTTGCATAGCAAGATCCAATGCTTTTGATTTGGCAGTATCAACGGGTTCAGTTTTTGTAGCCATAAAATGAGGCGTTAAAAAGTAAAATCTAGTAAGTTAAAGGCAGGGAATTAATGATATATTTATTTACTCAAAATACCAGAAAAATATTACTGCTGTCAATTTAAAAAAATCTTAATTTCAAACAGTTTTTGTATATTTACTAACAACCCATCCGGTTTTACCTGATCCCAGATCCAATTTAATATATCCACTATCTGTTCTTTCTAGAACCAGAAATCTTTGTCCCGGAGTAACTCTGCCGATCACGGCTGAGGAAGACCAGGGACCATCTCTGACATTCAATTGACCGGTTTCGGTCTGTGTAATTTCCACCACACTAGCCTCAGGTCTATCAACAGTCATAGCTAGATCGAATTCAGTACTGGTATAGGCTTGTCCTAGTGCATTCATGAGCTGATATCTCTCAGTTACATTGCCAAAGTAGAGTGGCGCTTGGAGTTTAATTGTGAAAGTTTTAGTCTCCTGAGGCTTGATCTTATCTCCTGTTGACATAAATGGAGCTTGGGTCTGACTTAGCCATGTCTCATTAAGGTAGAATTTACTAGGAGAATTATCTAATTTAGCTATCAGCGGCTCATATTGTGTATCCTGGTAAAGCACAAAGGGAGAATTATTCTTAATAGTAATAGAGGCTTCCACAGTATTTGGGAAAATTATCTTACCCTCAGGTATATTAATCTTCTCAACAGTCAGGGAATATTGCTTAGGGGTTGGTTTGTATTGATCTTTGATCTCTTCCAGCATTTCCTTTAAACTAACCTGCCATCTGCCTGGTAGTTCCGACAGTTTGAGTAAGATCGGTTCGCCCTGCTTAGCGTAGAGCTCCATGTTCTCAATACTAATATTCTCTAGCTTAATAGCTTCAGAATTTGCAGTTGTTAAAAGCAATTGCTTGATCGCGCTTTTAGCAGTTGGTGTCAGGTCTGTTGCATCATTTCTGCATATATACATGATAATTATTGGCTTATCTTCTCTTTGGTATAGTTTGATCCTTTGTTCTACACCAAGACTGTTGCCCTGCAATATCGTCCCGTCACTAGTTACAAAGTAATGAGCCAGGAAATCTTTTTGATTTAATCTGACAGTTTGGTAATAGTATAATCCTGCATAAAGATCAATGTCTTGTAATAAAGCATCTTCCGGCATCTTTAGCGGTGCAATTATGATGGAATCAGCCAGATTAAAATCCTCCACTTGATCACTTAGAGTGTTATCTATAGCAAAAGTGTCTTTGGGCAATACTTCCAAAGCAGATACACTAAAGGGGATCAGTAGAGATATTGTAAATATTAAAAGACCGAATTTACTCATAAAGAGATAATAAGCAAGGTAAAACCTAGTTTAACATCAATCAAGCCCTGTTTAACAGAGCCGTCCAATTGAATGAATTTATTGATTAGCATTCTTAAATGCTGTTCAGGGAAAGCATTGGCAGCACTGTTTAGCCGGCTGATCATAAAGTCTTGAATTCCTAAGGCTTTTTTTAATTCTTCTTTTTGATAAGGGAAAAGTTTAACCATGAGCATTTGAGTTAATTGCTTGACTGTAGCTGAAATTATCATTAAAGCATCGGTCTGCTCCTGCATCATGATCTCATTCAATTCCAAAGCCTTCACCTTATTCCTAGCGACAATAGCATTGGTCAGATCCCAGATCACATGGTCGGGTTCGATAAGGGTAAGGATCTCCAGATCTGATTCGATCACATTTGTTCTGCCAAGTGCTTTAGTATATAGTCCTAGCTTTTCAAGCTCCATATTAAGAAGCATTTGGTCATTACCAATACGGACTAGAATTAGATCAATAAGTCTTTTGTCAATAGTTAGTCCTTGTGAGCTCAATCTTTCGGTTATCCAGTTTCTTAGTTGGATTTCTGTTTTAGGATTGAATACTTGAACTTTACCTTTTTCCAAGATGAATGCCTGCAACGCCCCCGGTTTTTTATTAGCTCTCCCATAGCGGTCAGTATCAATAAGATGATCCTCAAAAAAGATAATATCGGGTGTTTGTTTCTGGCTTTTTAACCAGGTTAGCAACTTTTTTAAAAGCACTATTCTTTTGGGATTATCATAGATCCTTTTAACTATTGTTAAAGATTGGGAATTGAACAGGGAGATAGTATCACTGCTATCCATTATCTCATCAATATCTTTAAGAGCAGAGCCGTCAATTATCCTGTAACTGCCTTTAAGCAGCTTTTGCAAAGCCTGATTGCTCTCATAGAGATTGTTGCCGTGGATCAGCTGGATCATTAATATTCGTCTACTTCAAAATACAATACTGCAGAACCTTCTTTTAATTCTACACTGCTAAGGTGTAATCGCCTATCAATTTTGGTTTCGTTAATGATCTGATCAAAGAAGGTAAGATAATTTTCAGCAGTAACTTGTTGCTCTATGATGCTAAAAATGATGCCTACAGTGTCATTTAGAAATCCAGCCAATTCGTTTGGAGTATCAAATCTGCCAAAGCCTACTCTACTCACCACAAGCTTGTTATTCTCCTTTTGGGTTTCCACTCTAAACCAGAGAGGTCTTTCATTAGTATCAATATTCATGAACATTACCATACCATTAGTTGCAGAATGAGTTCTTAATCTTTCATCAAGCAGAGTGAAATCTCTAATGAGGTATGTTAGTTCCGAATCATTCAAAGCTGCTCTTCCTTCATTCACTCCTTCAATACTGATACGTTCATAAAGAGCATTGACATCCACTTGATTGATCTCATTAACATACATATCGGAATTCAAGTATGTTTTAAGAGGATTCCAAACAAAAGCCGGTTTGTATAACACAGTTAATATTAATCCTATGACTACCAATACCACAATAAAGGTGATAGTAAGACAGGTGGTCTGTAAGAGATTTAAGGTTTTAAGGATGATCTCTAAAAGCTTGTAAAGCATTTTAAAGGGGAATAGGATGGCTGCTCCTATTAACTGAGGTATCCTGGTATACCAGGGTGGCCCCTCCTCTTTATTTGTATAGACAAGTTTTCCCTGAACCAGTTCCTGACCTGATGGCTTGAAAACATAGTTAACAACTTCGGTCTTTTTTACTGGAGCAGGTTCCGGCTTGGCATCAGCGCTAGGAACAGCGCTCAGTCCGGGTGTTGGATTTTGATTACTGGCTCCTGTCATAGCCTAGATTAATATTACTAAATCATATATTAAAAACAGCTCATTTCCCAGTAGCGATAATTCCTTTTTCAGCCTTATGAACGATCAAATATATTACGCTACCTATGCTTGCCGTTAGCAGTTGGATCGGTCCCATGGCTACCAGCAGGGCTTCATTCAGATTCAGCGCCTTTACAACAATAAAAGCCATAAGCAGTAAAGCTATGCTTTTAAGTAAAGCTGAGATAAAAAGACTGCCTTTTAATCCAATGTTTTTAAATACCAAGGCTCTAATTGAGCCAATTAAAACTGCATTGGCGATCCAGATAAAAGGCATTAATACCAGTAAGGATGGAGTTAAACTTCCAAGCAGGCTTCCTCTTAATACTGCAGCAATTGAGGGCAGGAATATGGCTGGCAGTAACTGGGCTTTCCTGAAATTCAAAGCAATATAGATGAGCAGGAAATTGACCAATGATCCCACAATTATCTGGGGCTGGTCGAACACCAATGGTGTTAGAAAAAGTGCGACATTAACTACGCCATATCTAAATATGGTAGTGGAAAAACTGATGCGAGTCAGGTCCAGAAAATAGATCCTGCTGCAAATAGTTATTAGCCTATTCATGGGCAAATGAATGAAATATAATAAATGGTAACATAGAAACACATATAAAATGAATACGAAAAACCCAGCTGTCCAAATGATGCTTGATACGCTCCATAACAAAGGAGATAGAACACTTTCTGTTCAGATCGCTCCAGCAGTTAGAGTCTCAATAGGGGAATATCTTGGTTTCGAGACTGGGACCAACCTGGTTCAAGAGATGATCGGTGCCTTAAAGCAGATGGGCTTTGATTATGTTTTCGATACTAATTTCGGAGCTGATCTGACAGTGATCGAAGAAGCCTTTGAATTGGTAGAGAGATTAAAAAAACATAAGCTCTTACCCATGTTCACTACCTGTTGTCCTAGTTGGTATATGTTCGTGGAAAGACTCTATCCTGATCTTATCCCTTATCTTTCCACCGTAAAATCTCCTCAAGCGATATTAGCCAGCCTTGTTAAAACTTTTTTTTCGCAAAGCATTAATGTCGGCAAGGGCAAAATGTTCCATGCAGTAGTAGCTCCCTGTGCTATGAAAAAGGAAGAAGCTAAAAGACAGGAATTATGGGTTTTAGGTGATGAGCCAAACATCGATCTTGTGCTTACCACCAAAGAGTTTGTGGAACTGCTCAATGAATTGAGCATTGATCTTCATAATGTAGCTAAAGCTGATTTTGATAATCCTTTAGGCTTAAGTTCCGGGGCAGGAGCCATTTTTGGTACAACAGGAGGTGTTATGGAAGCTACCCTTAGAACCGCCTACTATTACTATACTGGTAAAGATCTTGAGGATTTTGAACTATTAGAAGTTAGAAATAGTGGACTTAAAAAAGAAGGTAAAATTGATTTTGCCGGGATCGAACTTAATGTCTGTACAGTGAACTCACTGGAAGAAGCAAAGCCGATCTTGGAAGAGATCAGAGCTACTGGAACTTGTAAATATCAATTCATCGAGGTCATGAATTGCCCCTTAGGATGTATTGGTGGGGTGGGGCAATGGACTACAGATAGAGAAGTGCTTCTTAAAAGACGTGAAGCTATTTTTAAATATGACAAAGAGCATAAATACCAGGCTGCACATCAGAATCAATATATTAGAGATCTCTATGATAAATACATTGGGGTTGTAGGTAGCGCTAAAGCCCATGAACTGATGCATACTCACTACACTGATAAAAGTAGTGATAAGGCGGAAGAGTTCAGCTGCAAGTTCCCTAAACAGGAATGAAATGTGATATTATACAATCATGGCTGAGATCGAGATTAAAGAATTAACAAAGTTCTACGGAACTAAAAAAGCGTTGAATAGTATAAGCTTTGAGGTAGGGCAGGGAGAGATCTTTGGCTATCTGGGTCCTAATGGCGCCGGCAAGACTACAACTATCAATTGTATTATGGATTTTATCAAGCCGACTAGGGGTCAGGTATTGATCAATAATCTTGATGCTAATGAGCAATCCACAGCACTTAAACTTCTAATAGGATATGTCAGCTCCGATGTTAATCTCTATGAGCATTGGACTGGAAAGGATCATCTAAATCTCCAGGAAAGCATTAGAGGCAAATCAAGGATCCTGACAAGACTTCTTAAGGATTTTCAATTTGATCCAAGCATCACAGTCCGAAAACTTTCAACAGGAAATAAACAGAAGTTAGCAGTTATCATGGCTTTAATGCATGAACCGCAATTTTTGATCCTGGATGAGCCGACCAGGGGGCTAGATCCTTTATTGCAAAATGTTTTCTATAGTTATTTAAGAGAATTTGCAGCTAAAAATTCTACGATCTTTTTTTCTTCACATAATCTAGCTGAAGTAGAAAATGTTTGTGACAGGGTCGCTATTATCAAAGAAGGTAAGATCGAAGCGGTAGAATCAATATCCAAAATGAAGGATAAAAGAATGTATCTAGTAACGATCTCCTATGATGGGGAATTTCCTAAAAGCAAATTGCGGGAATTGAAAGCAGTGATCACTGCTGAGTATGATCATAAGATCAAGATAAAAGTTCCTGGAGATGTTAATAAATTACTGGATGTATTAGCAACAGTTAAACTAAATGATCTGCATATTGAGCAAGCTAGTTTGGAGGAAATATTCCTGGAATACTATAAATAAATGCTAAAGATAATTTTAAAAACAATTAAAGAGAAAAGGAATTTATTACTAATATTAAGCTCAATTAGTATATTAGTTCTTTGGCTTTATACAGCAATCACCCCTTCCCTGGAATCACAACAGGAGAGTATAAATGAACTATTGGCAGCTTTCCCAAAGGAATTTTTAGCAGCATTCAATGTGGAATCATTCAATATGACATCCTTCACAGGAGTTATTGCTTCAAAACAATATGATATTGTTTGGGTAATAATGGCTGTAGCACTAGCTATTTCATTAGCCTCAGGTAACATTGCCGGCGAGATTGAGAAGGGTACAATGCAGATACTATTAGCTTTACCTCTTTCCAGAAAACAGCTCTATTTCTCGAAATATATTGGGGGAATAATTGTTATGGCCATTTTTACAGTCCTTTCTATACTACCCGGAATCCCTCTAGCTCAAATGTATGGCATTGAGCTTGATAACAATAATTTCTACTACTTCACTCTTAACGCTTTAGGCTTTGCCATTTTTATCTTTACCTTCACCTTCATGTTTTCTGCCATTGTCTCAGAGTCTTCACGAGCAACCATGCCGGCTTTGGGACTGGTATTAATCTCATATATCTTAAACCTGATCGCTCTTTTGAAAGAAGAATTCACTAATCTTCGCTATTTCTCGATCTTTCATTACTATTCTCCAACGGACACACTGGTTAACGGTAATCTAGAATTGAATTCACTGCTGTTATTCTTAGGTTTCGCCTGCTTCTTTCTAATTATTGGTTTTGTCTTCTTTAGGAAAAGAGATTTCCGCTTCTAACTGATTCTTAACAAGGATATGTTTACCCAAAGCAGGCATAATAATTTTAATATTGTTAGATATTTCCCAGATAGCAGTAAGGGTAAATTAGCTCGTTTAGGAGGGATTACTGAAATCCATAAGAATGAGATTGGCCCTGTATGTGATGAATCAGGAATAAATGAGGACCATCCTCTAATTCATGCTCTTCACACAGTTAAACCCAATCTGGAGATGACCATTCTAACAGATCCTTTTCATAGCCTAATACCTGAGGGACAGAGAAAAGCTAGACAGGGTGATCTATTTATAGATCCAAACAGAGTAGCAGGAAAGACCAGTCCTGCAGAGTTCGAATATCAAACTAGGAGGCAGAGAGCACTAATAAATTCGCTACTTAAAAGATCAGGTGAAATAATGGCTAGTGCCAGAGATCTATTTCAAGGTAATCCCATCTTAAGCCTACATGCTGATCAACCCCATGAAATGGATCTGGCAGAATCATTAAGTTATCAAGGGCAAAATTCATACACATACGGATATATTGCCTGGAATACTCAAGCTTTTTCCCGCAACCATATTCAAGGACTATGGAATTCATTCATAGCTACTTTGCCTATCAACTCGGTTGTGGCGCGTAATAAATACTTGCTGGAGCCTGAACAGGCATTAGGTAATGTTGATATGAAGATCAGGAATGGACTAATCAAGCTGCCGGATCCAATCAGTGATGGCACTTTCGAGAATCAACTCGTTGTTGAAGGCATATCTCCCTTAACTGTTTGTTATGAATTACCACTAGCTCCCTTAAACACCCAGCAACAGATTATGGCTAATTTCTTAAGAAGATTTTTGTCTCCTTTGTTGCTACAATAAAAGCATGGGAGAGATACCAATGCCAAATTTTGACAGCTATACTTTGCCTGGCACTACAAGACAGCCAGTTAAAGATGCGTACAGAGAAATTGGACAAGTGTTAAGAGGTAATCAGCCACATCCTTGTTTAATTTCCAGTCTTGCCTTTGTTTGCGGTAGAGAGGTTTCCTCTCAGGCCAGAGCCTTGCCTTTAGAAGATCTAACAGTACAGAACTTGGTCACTAGATATTTACCAGCATTGCCGGGGGCTATGACTCCCCAAAGGGTATTTTTTACTAATCCTGAAGTAGATGAGAATATTCAAAGAGCACTTGGTGTTAAATATGCTCATGATAGATTCAATAGGGTATTGGCTCCAGGATTCTTATCCGTAGTATATTCAGATTTCGATGAAGGGCTGACTAAGGAAGAGATTGATAGAAGGCTTCACCCTCAAGGTAGTCAGGTAAGCGATCTAGCTAAATCTTTTTCATCTCATGTCGTGGGTGCTATACAGATGCCGGATCAGCCAGGAACATATTTAACATGGGATACTAGTAGACGCCAAGCCTTTGAACAGCCTTTAAATACCAGACAAATGCTTACCTGGCTAAAAGATTTTGGAAGTATAGAGCAGTACGGATACAAAACACCTGTACCTATGGCTAAGGCCTATTTAGTTCCATTTAATTTTTTATCATAACGATATGCTTAAACAATATTTAATTACTCTGGTGATCTTTCTGGTCATTGATGGGCTATGGCTAGCCTTTGTAGCACAGAATATGTTTAAACAGGAGATCGGCAGTATTTTAGGTGAGCCCAGGATGATCTATGCTTTGATCTTTTATGCCGCTTATCCTTTGGCTATAGTGGTTTTTGCCTTGGCTCCTTCTCTAGAAGCTAAAAATTTAACAAAGGCAATATTGCTGGGAGCCTTTTTAGGCTTTATTGCTTACGGAACCTATGAATTAACCAATATGGCAACATTAAAGGATTGGACATTAAAATTAGTAGTGGTAGATTTAATATGGGGTAGTTTTATAACTGCAGTTACTGCAGCTATTTCTTATCATTTTAATTCTTAAGTTAAATATATGAAGAAAAATATGTTAAACAAAGTGGGGCTGGTTGTTGCTGTGGCAGTAACACTGGTGGTCAATATGGCTGCGGTTTTGTTGCCTCTAAACAACAAAACCACAGCAGAGATATCAGATAGTTTTGAAGTATATTTTGTGCCTGCAAATTATGTTTTTAGCGTCTGGTCCATCATTTATCTTGGACTAATTGCGTTTGCAATTTATCAGGCAACTTTGAAGGATTCCGATTATGCTTTGGTCAAGAAAATGACTCCGGCCGTGATTTTAGCTAGTATCTTCAATTCCTTGTGGCTATTCATGTGGCATTATGAGATCTTTGCCTGGACCTTGGTTCTAATGATCATGCTTTTGATCTCATTGCTTGCTATCTATTACATCTTCAAGCAAGCTAAGCCCTCAGAAAAGCCCAGATATTTTGAATTATTCATCAAATTGCCTTTTAGCATTTATCTAGGCTGGATCACAGTAGCAACTGTTGCCAATGTAACCGACATTTTCTATCTAATGGGTTGGAATATATTATCCCTTCCAGGTCAGGTCTGGTCAGCCATTATGATCGCTGTAGCCTCGCTTTTAGGGGTATTGATGATATTAAGGGAAAATGATTTCGCCTATGCCTCAGTGATTGTGTGGGCCATAACCGGGATCGCTGTTAAATTCCCTAATGAAGGAGTGATCAGTATTACGGTCCTTGTCTCCATAATTGTACTTGCTGTAACTGCTGTTGCTAAGCAGCTTAAGAAGAAGTAGAGAGGCAAGAAAGGAAGAAATATGGTATAATATATATCATTGATATATATTAATATCGTGGAATTAATAAAACCAGTAGTAATAAATAGAAGACATGAGGCTTTCGCTTCGTATCCCAGTCTTAACTATTGGTGCCTTGATTAAAAAGGCTTTAGGATTCCTTTCCTCATCAATAATTACTCAGATCTCTACATATCCGATCGAAGCTTTCAGGTCTAATGTTTGTAACTACGGTGTTTGGGCCGAGCATGAAGAATGTCCTTTGTATCAAAGAGGTGTGTGTAAGGGGCCGAATAACAATGGAGTGGCTAAAATTGGTATAACAAAGTTCCATCCTGATGAAGCTCATTGTATTGATGTTCTGGATGTTGATACGCTTACAGTACTTCAAGATGATGTAGCAGCTTCCAATGCCAGAAGGTTTAGAAGATAATTGATCAGGGTAGAGGTTGTTGTCCTAATTTGGATCTAAGAAGTTCCACTTCTTTTTTCAATTCCACCATCTTCATTTCCCTCCCTATCATAGCTTGATTTAATTCTGCTAATTCCTGATTGCCTTTAGCAAGTTCTTGCTGTTTATCTGCAATTTGCTTATTTATCCTTGCTAACTCCTGATTATTCTTTTCAACCATTCTTTGCTGTTCTGAGAATTGATCCAGCATATTATTTAAAGTGTCGCTTAAGATGCTCATTTCTTTATTCGTATGTAAAGCTAATCTTTCTTTTGTTTGAGGATTTTTAGATACAAGTTGCATAAAGGAAGTGATTGTAGAGATCCCCTTAATTAATTCATTATCGAATTGATAGTAGGCAAAGAAACCTACCACTAGAGCTATAAGGGTTATGGCAATTTCAGCAAAGGATTTTACCTTAAGTCCTTGTTGATATATTTCTCTTGTGAAAGTGGATTCAAATAGGAGTACGGGCTCGCCAAAGATATCATTTGCTAGTGTATAGCTTTTGATCTCATTTGGTCCAATTGTAACAGTTACTGTCATATTCTTTTCTAATTCACTTAATATGGATTCATGGTCTTTAGCTACATCAGGATTATTGAGTTGGTATAGATTTACAGGTGTGTTCACTCCTCCCAAGAAAAGATCCGATTTAGGATCCTCGGTATTAATATGCCTTAATACTAAAAATATACCCTGATAGGGCCCACTAGCATCGCTTTTGAGAATTGAATGAGCTCCCACAAAAAACACATTATTATCATTTGCAACATATCCTGAATAGAATTTATGATCATCTCCCAGATCAAGTAAGGGCTTGATCTTTCTGGTAAGCTCATCAAAATCAGTGGTCGTCATACTCAAACTATTATCTGTTAATACATCTTTATGTATTAATTCCCCGTCCTTGTTCCAAATATACATGGCCTGAAGATGAAGTGATTCCAATGTGGCTTCTCCCAGGTTTGAATCTTCAAAATCCGGATCATGATCTTGAGCATAGTCATACATGTCATCCCATAGGCTCCAATCGTCTACAATTGGGTGAAGAGCAACAAGATTAAGGTCCAGCATTTCCTTGTGATGTATTATGTCCCTCTCAGCATTCTCTCTTTCTAAAGTTCCAAAGTTATTGGTAATGATCAGGTCTAAAGCCAATCCTCCTATGATAACTAGAGCGATGATAAAAGCTGAAAAGTAGATGATTGCCTTTTTCCTGATCGACATTATGAGCAGTTAATTATGTTAATAGTTTACAAAAAAATATTAGTAAAGGGAAATTGAATTCTTATTTAGAATAAATGATAATAGAAGAGATATTTAATTAATTAAATATGACTGCACCTCCAAATCCTGGAGATGCGCAAATAGCTGGTGGTAAGAAAGTGCTCCTGGTTGAAGATGAGGAGGCTTTAGCCAATGCTTTGCGTTTAAAATTAGGAGCCCAGAAATTCGATGTTACTTGGGCCAAAGACGGTCAGGAAGCTCTTGATGATATTAATCAAGGCAAGTATGACGTGATCGTTACTGACTTGATACTTCCAGTAATGGATGGCTTCACTATGATGCAGAAACTTCAGGAAAAGAAAGACGGCACTCCTGTTATTGTGCTTTCCAATTTAGGCCAGCCTGAAGATATTGAGCATGCAAAATCATTAGGGGCCAAGGATTTCCTTGTGAAGTCCAATGTCCCATTAGCTCGTATTCCGGAATATATTAATAAAGCTATTATGTAATATGGATAAAGATAAACTGCCCAATAAGAGTAAAAAGACCAGTAAAAAAGAAGAAGTTATAGAAGAAGTAGTACAGGAACAGCCTGTTGAAGAGGTAGCTACAGAAGAAGCCCCTCAGGTAGAGACTGTACAAGAGCAAGAACTGGAACAGCCCCAAGAACAGCAAGCTGAACAATCTCAAGAACAATTGGAGCCTGACCCAGTAGCTGAAAAAGATCAGCCGCAAAAGGGACAAGATGAACAACCAACCGAATCAGCCAGTCCTGAAGCATTAAGTGTAGAAGATGTTTTGGTACAGCTTAGCTATGTGTCAGCTGAAGATATGGAGGCTGCCAGAAAAGCTGCCCCTGAAGGGAAAGCAGTAGATTATCTGTATCAGCAAAAGAAACTTACCAAAGATATTGTAGGACAGGCTATGGCCGAATACTACAATTTGACATATTTCGATCTTAATACTGCAACAGTTCCTAAAGAGAATTTTTTCGCTATTTCTATGAGTTTGGCTAAGAGTTTGAGAATAGTCATTGTCAGACTTACTGAAACTGAAATGGATATAGCGACAGATACACCACAAAATGGTACTGTTATCAATGAGAATCTCCAGCAGACATTTCCAAATCACAAGATCAACATGTTCTTTTCCCTTTCTGATGACATTGATGAGGTATTTAAGATATATCGCGAGGGATTACAAAAGCGTTTGGATAATGTTTTAAATTCTGATGATCCCAATTTTGCTGCTGAATATTTTGATGAATTAGTTAAAGATGCTATCGAGCAAAAAGCTTCTGATATACATATGGAGCCTAATCCTGATAATGTTCTTATGCGTTTTAGAGTAGACGGTATGTTGCAGGAAGTAGCTGCCTTATCTCATGACTATTATGAGAATATCCTGAACAGGATCAAAGTATTATCCAATATTAGGCTTGATGAGCATTACAGAACTCAGGATGGCGCTATTAGATACAAAATTGATGATGTACCCATTGACCTTCGTATCTCCATCGTTCCCATTATGGAAGGCCAGAAAGTGGTAATCCGTTTACTAGCGGATTACATTAAGAACATGGCCTTGCAGGATCTGGGACTTAATAAAACGAATTTTGATCTAGTTGTTAGAGCTAGTAAAAAGACCTATGGAATGATCTTAACCACTGGACCTACTGGTTCAGGTAAAACTACTACTTTGTATTCATTGTTAAAAATTCTTAATAAACCTGAGGTTAACGTAACTACTATTGAAGATCCTGTGGAGTATCGTATCCCCGGTGTTAACCAGATCCAGGTTAATCTTGAAAATGAAATAACATTTGCTAGAGGATTACGTTCGGTTGTTCGTCAGGATCCTAATATCATCCTGGTGGGAGAGATTCGAGATAGGGAGACTGTGGAGATTGCTGTTAATGCAGCCCTTACAGGTCACTTGCTTTTATCTACCTTCCATGCTAATAACGCTTCAACATCTATTCCCAGGTTATTAGACATGGGAGTTGAGCCATTCCTTTTGGCCTCTACTCTTAATCTGATCGTAGCTCAGCGTTTAGTCAGAAGGATTTGCAGTAGTTGTAAGTATTCACTTGAATATGATCTTAAAGCCTTAAAAAGATTAATGCCTACTGCTTACAAACAATACTTTAAAAGTGTTCCAGTCAGATTGTACAAAGGCAAGGGCTGTGAGAAATGTAACTTTACAGGTAATAAAGGGCGTATTGGTATCTTTGAAACAATATATGTTACTGAGGCAATTCAGGATCTAATCCTGCACAAAGCTTCCAGTAAGGATATTTGGGAAACAGCCACACAGCAGGGAGCTGTCAATTTCTTTACTGACGGACTTCAGAAGGTCATGCTTGGTGAAGTATCTCTAGAGGAGCTTCTTAGAGTTGCTCCTGTTGAAACAGAAGAGGATGATGTCTATGGAAAAAAAGGAAAAGGAAATTAGTTTCTTTCAAAAATTAAAGAAAGTCTTCACTACAGAAATTGGTAGTGGAGGATTTAAAAAGTACTTCTTTGAGAGTTTAGCTACAATGCTGGCCTCGGGTATAGATATTAGAACTATCCTTAAGGATCTGAAGGCTGAGACCAAGAATAAAGGAGATCTGGCACTTATTACTAGAATGCAGGTTGCTATTGAAAATGGTACTCCGATCTGGAGAGTGGCTAAAGATGAGAAATTAGTAGCAGAGCACTATCTAGCCCTGATCAGGATTGGTGAAATGAGCGGCTCTCTACCTGAGAATCTTGACACCATAGTTACCCAAATTGATAGAGATAGGGATTTTCAGAATAAATTAAGGTCCGCCAGTCTCTATCCTTCACTGATTGGGATCCTGCTTTTTATTGTTGTGATCGTATTGATGACCTTTGTGTTCCCAAAGATCACCGGAGTGTATGATAGTTTGAATATCGAACTTCCAACAATAACCAAGGTGATGATGGCTATTGGAGACTTCTTTTCAGAGAATGCAGCCTGGTTCATCCCAACAATATTTACTACTGTATTTCTCATTTTCTACTTCCTGTTCATGCATCCCAAGACCAAGAAATATGGGCAGATGCTTATGTTTAAAGTCCCAGCCATTAAAAGTTTGATACAGGAATTGGAGCTAGCTAGATTTGGATATCTTCTTAATAGTTTATTAAGAGCAGGAGTTACCTTCCCTGAAGCATTGAAATTGCTCGTTGAATCTACGTCATTGTATCAATACAAGAATCTATATGAATTTATTGCCTATTACATCGAGAAAGGATATTCCATGGATGTGATCATGGAGGCTTATCCCAATATCAACAAGCTGATACCACTTTATCCCAGACAATTACTTATTAATGGAGTAAGGGCAAGAAAGCTTCATGAGAATGCTTTAAAGATTGGAGAAATCTATCAGAAGAAAAATGAGCTTACTCTAAAAGACATTGGTACCTTATTTGAACCTGCTCTATTAATCATTATTTGGATAGGAGTAAGTATCTTTGCCATATCTGTGATCATGCCTATGTACTCAATTCTTGGTAATCTTACAGATATTAGTTCAGGAGGTAATCCTCAAACTCAGGTCGAGGAGGTTCCAGAAGATGTAATTAATGATGTGAATCAATTGGAATGAGAAAATTGAAAGCCTTTACATTGGTAGAAATTATTATCGTTGTAGGCCTATTTAGTGCCATTGTGCTCATTGGTGTGCCTTTAAGTCAGACAACTTTGGCGGGAAGCGAAGTAGATACAGCCTTTGAGGTAACAGCTAAAACCCTTCGGTCCTCGCAAGCCTATGCTCAAGCAGGCGTTGAAGACTCAACTTGGGGAGTGCATTTAAGTGGGAATACTGTAACTCAATTCAAAGGCTCAGACTATGCAGCTAGAGATAGTGAATTTGATGCGGTTACTATCTTTTCAAGTAAAATAAATTTCAGTGGAGTTAGTGAGGTAATATTCTCTAAATTGACAGGACTGCCCTCAAGTACAGGAGCAATAACAATAAGTGAGGGAGATAGATCAGTCACAATTAATATTAATTCAACAGGAGCTTTGAGTTTCTAATATGATCCATACTAAATCTAAACAATTAAAAGCTCTCTCCTCTGTAGAGATTATATTAAGTTTAGCTTTGTTCTTTGTATTGGTATTAGGTTTATCAAGCGCCATATTCTATGGGCTTAGTGTTAAAAAACAGGTCGGAGAAGATGCCAAAGCCAGTCTTCTATTGGACGAAGCAGCTGAAGCGTTGATAAATATTAAAGACTCCAGCTTTTCAGCCTTAACTCCGGGTACGTGGGGCTTAATTCAAAGTTCCAATCAATGGGCTCTGATACCTAATCAGGATCAGGTTGATGGCTATGTCAGGACGATTGCAATTTCCAATATTGATGATAATGATAAGCAGGCTCTGATTACCATAACTTGGATTGCTAGCAATGGAGGAAGCAAATCAGTAACAAGTACCCTAAGACTTACTAATTGGGAGCGGATTGTTAGTACCGGAGATCCAGTTGACTGGTCAGATCCTCAATTCATTGGGTCATACGATCTTCCTGATGCTACTTCAGGATACAGGATCAAGATAGGATCAAACAATAGGGCTTATACATTTAAAACTGGAGGTCAGGAGGATTTCCAGATTCTGGATATAGAAAATTTAACAGCAATAACTTTATTAGGAAATTTTAAAGTGGATGGAAGCGGAGAGCCTTATGATATGTGGTTGGAAGGGAATTATGTTTACGCTACTAGTTCTGCTCAGGCAAAAGAGTTCCACATGATTGACGTAACAGATCCAGCAAATCCTTCAGTACGCAATTACATTAATTTATCTGGGAATGCAGATGCCACAGGTGTTACTAAAAAGGATAATTATGTCTATGTAACAAGATATGATAATGGTGGTGATGCAGAGTTCCATATTATAGATGTCACAGATCCTGATAATTTATCTCAGGTTGGGGAATTAGATTTGGGAAATAATGATATATTAGATGTCATTGTTTCAGGAAGCTATGCTTATGTGCCATCTAGCGCTAATAATGCGGAATTAAGTATTATTGATATCTCAAATCCCTTAGCTCCTACTTTTATTGCGGGTTTAGATCTGCCTGATGATACTGATGCCAGCCGTATAACATATTACGATGGTACAGTTTTTCTAGTGCAGGGCAATCTAGTTAGAATAATATCAGTTACCAATCCTACGGCTCCAACCTTGATTGCGACCTATAATGCTGGAGGTGCAGTCGGAGATCTTGTTACAGGATTCCCACAGCATGCATATCTTTTCTTGGCTACAGCCAATCCCAGCAGGGAATTCCAAGTTGTAGATATTAGCAATTTAGCCAGTCCTTTCCTTTATGGGGAATTTGATGCTACGGCTCCCCTTTATGGTGTTGATTATGATCCCATAAATGAGATTGCCGGCGCAGTTGGTGCTGAAGGTACAGGAGAGTTCTTAACATTCTCAGGTCATCATGATCCTGCTCCTCCTGTCGATTGGACAACTCCATTTTATTCAGGTTCAACTAATTTGCCAGATGCTACTGGTGCTTCCAAGGTAAAATTTGGACTTAACAATTTAACCTATGTGATTAAAACTGGTGGTACTCAGGACTCCATAACTGTTAATGTGACTGATCCTCAAGCAGTTGTAGTTAATTCCGGGTTTGATGCTGATAATTCAGGAACTCCTACCAATGTGTTTGTGGTTGGTAATACTGCTTATGTTACAAGTGGATCGAATACTAGAGAGTTGGTAACCATGGATTTTACAAACCCAGCAGCTCCTGTGATGCTTGATAATATTGATCTTCCTGGTAATGCCAATGCCACAGATGTGTTTGTGGTTGGCAATTATGCCTATGTAAGTAGATTAAATAATTCAACAGGAAATGAGTTCGCAATAGTCAATATTAGTAATCCTGCCGATCTAATTTTGGTAAGTCAATTGAACTTAGCATCCAACAACTACAATGAGATATATGTAGCAGGTAATTATGCATATCTGGCTTCAGGAGCAAATAACGGGGAGCTGACAATTGTAGATATTTCAAATCCTGCAGCACCTATGTTTGTCAGTGCTTTAAATATTCCAACAAATACCGACGCAACCAGGATCACCTATTTTAATAACACGGTATTTTTAGCTCAAGGCAGCAACCTTAGAATAATTGATGTTACCAATCCAGCTGCCCCAGCTTTAATCTCAACTTATGCAACAGGTGGTACCGTAGGCGATATGACCAGTGCTTACCCTCAGCATCCATATATATTATTAGCAACAGCTAAAAGTACAGGAGAGTTCCAGATCGTGGATGTGAATAATTTGGCTGCTCCTACATTATTAACGCAGTATAATGCGGCTGGAACTTTATTAGGAGTAGATTATGATCCTGTGAATGAAATTGTTGTTTGTGTAGGAAATATTTCAGCAGGAGAGTATCTGGTATTTTCAGGAAGAGATTTATGAGAAATATAGAATTTAAAAGACAAAACCTTAAAGCATTCTCACTAATTGAGGTCATGTTCTATATCGCAATGCTTTCCGTTTTTATCCTAGTTATCTCTACCTTCTGGGGAACATTGATAGAGGTCCAAGAAAGAGGCAGGGCTATGAACGCTGTAGATAGTGAGGCCCAGTTCATTATGACCAAGATAACTCAAATTATTAGAAACTCCAATAATATTTCCAGTCCTACAGCCGGGAATTCTGCTTCAGCTCTAACCTTAGCTTATACCGAAACAGCTAAGAACCCAACTGTAATCAATCTTAATAGTGGATATGTAAGATTGTCGGAAGGAGTGACCCCTTTTGTTAATCTAAATTCTAATGTGGTCAATGTTACATCATTAACTTTCAGTAATTTATCCCGTTCCAGTAGTGCAGGAGTTATTAAGATCCAGTTAACACTTTCCTATGTTAATCCAGATGGAGTGTCTAATTTGAATTATTCTCAAACATATTATGCAACAGCGAGCTTACGCTAAAAATGGATTTGCTACATTATTCTCTTTGATCATATTGATGGTCATTGCTGTTTCGGTGTTCTCAAGTATTCTTCTGACAAATATTGACGGCTTAAAGGGAGTAGAAGCTATGAGAAATGGGATAGTAGCTAAAAACCTGGCAACTTCATGTGCAGAGATTGCTATCAACAAGCTTAAGATCGCAGATACATATTCCGGGAATGAAACTATTAATTTTACTGAAGGCTCCTGCTATATCCAGACCATATCCGGAAGTGGGAATACCAATAGATTATTAAGGGTAACTGGAACAAGTGAGAATGCAATTAAAAAGATAGAAATCAATGTACTAGTAATTAATCCAACTACCAATATCTCATATTGGATAGAAAAAGATTTTTAATAAATATTTATGAATGTTGATAATAACGAAATATTTGCTGTTTTGATGATCTTCATCATTACCTTGGGGATCATATTCTTTTTGAATGTAACAGTTAGATATTTGGGAAGAATTACAAGGTTCGAGATGGTGATCATCATAATCATTATGGGCTTCTCGTTTGGGTATCTTGTAAGCTTGATCAGTTATCAGCAATCCTTACCTTCCATTAGAGATCTTAAAAGACAGACCGATCTTCAGCTTATTGCAGACAGTCTTGATTCATATTTAAAAACCAATTCATACAGTGAAAGACTCATTAATTCTATGCCTAGATGCCCTGAAACCGAATATATTGGAACAGACTTGGGAGCAATTAATCTAGTCGATATCTTAGAAGATGAATATATGTCGGAAATGCCGATTGATCCCTTTGCTAGAAGCACTAAAAACACCTATTACACTATTTGTATTAATGACAGTTTAAGAATTGAGGTTACTGCTCCTAAATCGGAAGAATCTGATGTGATTTCTGTTATTAAATAGTTTAAGATAAGGTAATGCAAAGACCACAATTACTAGAAAACAATAAGACACCTTACCATAGGCAGTTAATGGTGGCTAGGATTGTGCTTTTTGTCTTCACGGGACTTTTTACTGTTGGAGCAGTAGAGGATCTTGTTTATCAGGACTATTTACAATGGGGTATAGGAGTAGAATATGTGCATCTTAAGATATCACTGCTTGCTCTGACTCTATGTGTTTTGTCTTTCTCATTTGTTAATGCTAGGTTCAGACATCTTCTTAGTAGGGTTAATTTCCTTTTTAATTTTGCACTATTCTATATTGTTGCTCTTACAATATATATTGAAGGTTTTAACTTGATAGACGGCTTCTATCTTTTAAGCCTAACCATTCTTACCTATTTCATTTACTATGAATTCCGAGAAGTCTTCTATTATGCAATATTTACCAATGCCTCCCTATTGCTATTAGTTCTCTTCCCCAGAGAAGGAATAGATTCCATGCTTAATGAGTGGATCTACTATTTTGTTCTAAGTGTTGGTTTAAGTGTAATTAAATATTTTGAATACAAAGAAACTGAAGAGGTTATCAATGCTGATGTGTTCTATCGAAAGGTATTCAACGCCATTAGAGAGAGTATTTTGCTTCTTGATCCTAAAACTTCACAGATCCAATTCTATAACACAACTGCAGATAAGATCTTCAATATTTCCAAGACTGATTACTTGAGTCTTAAGAATATGATCACGGCAGAATCATATAAAGTGTTTGAGACTGCTTTTAAGATGATTTTCGAATTTAAAGGAGTATGGGAGGGTGAATTGGTATTGATCAATAAAGATAAGAAGGAATTCATTGCGAAAGCTACGGTAAGTTATCTAAAGCAGGGAGAAGAAGAGATGATCTTTCTCAAAGCGGTAGATATTACTAAGAGCAAATATGCAGAACAAAGAGTCAGAGAAACTCTAACTGATCTACAAGGCAAGAATGCTGAATTGGAGCAGACAAAGCTGGCAGTATTAAATGTTTTGGAGGATATCAATGTAGAAAAGGCAAAAGTGCTAGCCGAGGAACAAAAATTAGAGACTATCCTGCAAAGTATTGCTGAAGGTGTAGTAGTGATCGATGCCGATATGAAGATATATATGTTCAACAATACATTCCTGAATATGTTGGGTTTGAGCGCAACCGAGGTCCAAGGCCATAAATATATGGATGTGTTGAAGATGGTTAAAGAGGATACTGGTCAGGCTGAGGATAAAGATATACCTGAAGTATTCAAAACTGGCAAGGTTATGAACAATTTCAATAAGACCCAGCTGATCAAGAAAAATGGAGATCTCATGGATGTTAATGAGACCTATGCTCCTATCATAGAGAATAACAAAGTGGTGAGAGTTGTGGCCGTATTTAGGGATGCAACTGAACAAAGGAAAGTTGAGAGGATGAGATCGGAATTCATTTCTATTGCTTCACATCAATTAAGAACACCTTTGACCGCTATCAGCTGGTATTTGGAGATGTTGATGGACCCGGATACGATGGGTAATATGAGTGATGAGCAGAAAGGATATATTAATATGGTGTTTGAGAGTAATAAGAAGATGATATATCTGGTCAACGAATTACTTGATATCTCCAGAATGGAAAGCGGCAAAGAATTGCAATTCATTAAGTCAGAGGGCGATATCATGGAGGTGGTAAATGATGTTTTGGAAGAACAGAAGGGCTTAATTTCTCAAAAGAGTCTTAAATTAAATTTGGATACTGAAGGCAGAACCTCATTGATGGTCAATATGGACAAGGAAAAAATCAGACAGGTCTTTATGAATTTAGTCAATAACGCCATTAAATATTGCAGGCCTGAAGGGGAGATCAGTATTTCGGTTAGGACTCAAGATGATAAGCTAGCTGTTAGTGTCGCTGATAATGGTATTGGCATTCCCAAAGAACAGCAGGGCAGAATATTTGAGAAATTTTTTAGAAGCGATAATGCTGTCAAGATGCAGGCTCAAGGCACGGGATTAGGACTCTATGTAGCAAATCAGATCATCAAGAATCATGGTGGAGTATTGAATTTCTCTTCAGATGAGAACAAAGGAAGTGTATTCACTTTCATTATTCCCCTTAAATAGCACTAAGGATTAAATCTTCCTCATTCCAAAATCAGCCTTTAACTTAGGATCGTATTCAAATCCTTGAGTAGTTTTTTCATTTACTTTCCAGATATTTAAATATGTCCAATCGATCAAGATAATCCTATCTCAAGATTTTTTATACTTGTGTCGTATTTCAAACCAATAGTTCCGTCTTTTAATTGGATTTGATCAATATTAGCCTTTGTTGCCTTCTTTTCATTCGAACTTATAATCAGGATATATTCTCCCTTATCAAGATTGAATCCAAATCTTCCTTTTTCATCGCTCATTTGCACATCGATCTGCCTTCCCTGGTTAACATCCTGCACTTGAATAAACGCCCCCTTAATTCTTTCCCCGGTAACACTATCATAGACATATCCAAAATCTCTCTTCGGCCTTAAAGCTATCATCATTATCATCTGGACTACATAGATGGCAAATATTGCTACATTTACGAATTCGAAATTTGTGATCATAGCGATAAAACTAAATATCATACCCAGAAATCCTAATAACCAGTATGTTCTCATGAAGAAATTGCCAAGACTGTTCCTGAGGCTCGCAATTACGGGTTTGTTTCCTTCCAGTGATACTAAGCCGATATTTTCAGCTATCTTGCTATCCTCTCTTAAGATACTAATATTTTTAAATACTTTATTGTATTCCGAATGTTCAATGCTGATTTGGTATGTCCCAGGATCCGTGAGGAAGCTGAATCTGCCTTGCAGATCTGATACGGTTTGTTTTAACATATTGCCATTGCTATCAAAAAGCCTGATAACAGCAAAGGCAATGGGATTGAAAGTCTTAAGATCATAAACAATTCCCCAGGGTTTTTGCTTTTTCTTAGGGAATATCCAGGCTATCCCATAGAGCCAGAATTGAGGGAAAGCAATGGAGATCGGTGTGATCGTTAATACTAATCCAGTTAATGCTACAAAGCCATAAGGACCGAAGTTAAGATCAAAATTAAAGAATTCCAGGCTGTTATCAATACTATTGGTGGATAGTGTGATCCTATTACTACTGCTACACTGATTAGCACCAGATCCACAGGATATTTTATAGAAAATAGTAGAAGGTATTGGATCACCAAGCATTAGATACGATGTGAATTTAGCTCCTGATCTGTTAAGGTCCGCTAATTTATTTAATCCTGTTTGTTCCACTCCCCAGTTCATAGTACAGGAGTCAGCATTATCCGTTGTAAAGTTCATTATTAAAT
>ENA-UOWO01001800-UOWO01001800.1-activated-sludge-metagenome-genome-assembly--contig:-NODE-1800-length-27723-cov-6.515939_pt1 | contig 27723 bp, 25 predicted proteins | sample MGYA00238148_ERZ761564 | MGnify/ENA primary metagenome ERZ761564 (study PRJEB28885, sample SAMN05720194) | activated sludge metagenome | isolation source: Anaerobic digester | place: USA...
ATCATTAAAAAATATCAAATTGTGTAGAGCTGTTCTATGCAAGCACCAAAATTTAAATTATGAACTGCCTTTATATTCATAACCGACGATCAGCCGGTCCTAAAGAGTCAAGCTGGTTCACCTTTCATCATATTTCGGAAGAAATGGAAAGACGCGGTCATTTATTAGCTAAATACAGCGTTGATTATGATATGACTAATGATGAGGGAGGAAAAATAAAGGATAAAGATTGGCTAAAAGCTGATTGCTTATTTACGGTTTTCCGACAAGCCGAAGGTCCATTAAAAATTGCTAGGGTTAAAAAAATTCCCTCCTTTCTGGAGATTAATTATGCATGCAGTCAGATAGTCAATCCTTTTATGAAAAAAGAAATAAGGCGTGTCGGTCTCGGAGACGACGAGCTACGCTATGAGCAAACTCCGGTTGATAAAAGTCTTTTTGATATGGTAACTTACCTTATCGGGGCTGGCAATAATTATACCGCCGAGACCTACAAACAATATGGCATAAAAAATATTAAGATGTTCCGGGCCGGCATAGATTATGACTATTTTGTGCCTGATTTTGAGAAGAGAGGCAGGAGTAAAATAAAATTTACATTTACTGCCGCTTATCCTAATTTTCGCAAGGGTTTTTGGCATCTAGCGGAAGCTTGGAAAAATTTGAGTAGAAAATATCAAGAGAAAATAGAACTTCATATCTTTGGTAGCGAACCCTACGCCAAAGGAACAATAGATGCTTTTAATCATATGAAGAATTTTAGTAATGTTTTTTATCACGGTTTTATTTCCAACAGAGAGTCTGAATATTTGAAAATACACGCCGAGGCTGATTGCATGCTTTGTCCGACATTCGCCGAAGGGCAAAGCGCGACAGCCCTTGAGGGAATGTCTTTCGGACTATATCCAATAATTTCTCCCTATACTGGAGTTGATTGGAATAATGTGCCAAAAATAATGTTGAGTCCGGAGCCAAAAAAGTGGGTTAACGAGTTGTGTGATGCGATGAAATACGTAGTCGACAATTATGGGCAAATAAATAAACAAATGCCCAATATAAGACAATGCGCGATCGATGACTATAGGTGGAAAGACTTTAGTCACCAGGTAGTAGACTTTATAGAAAATAACATCTCTTAAAATGAGTTATAAAAGAATAACTTTGCCATATAGAAAAAAAATGGCTAAAAAAATAAATAATATTATTGCACCAGTACGCATTGCATGGCTTAAGTTTCTTTTGTTAACAAAAGGCTATATGGCCATAAATAATGGGGTTTTGTGTGAATATGCAAGTTTGCTTAGGGCTAATAAAATAAATTTAGAACAATTTGATAGCGCTATAAAACATTATTTTAAAAAAGTAAAAGTTAAAGACATTAATACCAAAATAAAAGTTAAACCTTTAGAAAAATTAGATATTGTCTTGAGTATCTTCAACCAAGAAGATCTGATTGAGCGAGTGTTATACGGTATTTTCAAAAACACCACTACGCCGTTCAATCTGATTCTGATTTTTGACGGCTGTACCGACAACACAAAACCTTTGACTTTGGAATATATAAAAAAACACCGGCCAGAGAGGCTCAATGATTTAATAATTAGAGATACCCCCAACGTCTATGAAACGAGAGCGAACAATGTCGGGTTTAAGCTAGCCAAAGAGGATTATATGATCACACTACAGGATGACATGGTTATCAAAGAGTATGGCTGGGAAAGGAGATTGGCTTATCCGCTTAGAAAATTTGACGACGTCTTGGCGGTAACGTCCAGAAGCGCACACGATATAAAAAGGATGGATAAGGGACACGAAGAATATACTAATTTTGCTTCACGAGAAACAGGCACATTGCCTAAAAATGTTTTTGTCATAAGAGATATCATAAACCGCGGACCAGTGGCTTTCCGAATGGATTATTTGCGAAGACTGGATTATCTCAATGAAAACTACGCGCCATGCAATTTGGATGAGGCTGATCTATCACTTCGAGCCTGGGAACAATATGGCTGGAGAGTCGGATCTTTTTGGATTGATTATAAATCGCCAGTAGAATGGGGCAAGGCCAGAGACAAGGATTCCACTATGCCCGTGGAACAGTCAAATACAAAAAATAGAGAAAATCTGGAAAAGGATCATGGAGATTATATAAAACAAAACTTAAAGCATAGCGAGAATAGAGTGATCGCAGAAAATGAGATTGATTACCAAGACACAGAAAAATCATATTTTGAGAGAATGATATATTTTTTGAAAAATTATCCCAAAAAAATAGACCGGAAGGAATTAAAAATGATAACACAAAAAAATACTTACCTTTTTCTAAAAAAAGCTAAAAATAAAGTAAAAAATATTCTTAGTAGCATTATTAAATTATTATTTAAAATAAGCGGCCAGGAAGATAAACTCGCTCGGGGTATTAAAAATTATTTATACACCGACGTGGGCATAAAAAATGAAAAAACGAGAGAAGCGTGGCTGGAAAAAACATTGGCTGACTTGCCGGCCGGATTGAAAATTTTGGATGCCGGGGCCGGTGAATGCCGATACCAAAAATTCTGTGGCCACTTGGAATACGTCAGCCAAGATTTCGGAGAATACGCAGGCAAGAGCGCCAATGATGAGGGCTTGCATACCGATGATTGGGACTATAGCCAAATAGATATCAAGTCAGATATTACCAATATGCCCGTAGCTGATAATAACTTTGACGCGGTAATGAGTATCGAGGTATTGGAGCACGTGGCAAACCCAGAGGAGGCGGTGCGCGAGATGGCGAGAGTCTTAAAACCGGACGGAATTTTGATCCTGACAGCGCCTTTTTGTTCTTTGACTCATATGGCGCCTTATTATTTTGCCAACGGCTTGAGCAAATACTGGTACGAAACAATCTTGCCAAAATACGGGCTGAGAATAGAGGAGTTGGTCTTTAACGGCAATTATTTTGAATATCTGGCTCAGGAATTGAGAAGATTGGGTAAGGTTCAATTCAGATATACAAATTTAAAATTAACAAAAAAGCTATTGTTTAAATGCGCGTATGCTTATTTATTGAGGGCGCTCGGAGCCTTGTCCAAAGCGAATATAAAATCGGAAGAGCTTTTGTGTTTTGGCCTGCAAATAAAAGCTAAAAAAATAAGATGAGATTATCAATTATTATCCCCTGCTATAATGAGAGGGAAACAATTGAGCCAATTTTAACAGCCGTCAGGGCTGTTGATTTGGGTTATGTACAAAAAGAAATAATCATCATCGACGATGGCAGTATTGACGGCACCAGAGAAATTTTAAAAGGATATGAGCACCAAGATAATATAATAATTATTTACCACGAAAAAAATGAAGGCAAGGGTATGGCTATTAGAAACGGGCTCAAAAGAGCCAGCGGCGAGATAATAATCATACAAGACGCGGATCTGGAATATGATCCAAATGATTATCCGAAATTGATCGGGCCGATTATCAGAAAAGAAGCCAAGGTTGTTTATGGCTCTCGCCAACTAAACCCTAAAAATAGGAAACACTCTGGCTGGTCATATTATCTGGGCGGCATAGTAGTTACTTGTATAACGAATTTTTTATTTGGGACAAAGCTGACGGATGAACCAACCTGTTATAAGGTTTTTGACACTGAGACTATTAAAAAAATAAATTTACGCTGTCAAAGATTTGAATTTTGTCCGGAAGTAACAGCGAAATTGGCTAAGAATAAAATTGGCATCAAAGAGGTGCCAATCAGCTACAAGCCACGCAATAAAGCATCTGGCAAAAAAATAAATTTTCGTGATGGCATTGAAGCAATCTGGACTTTAATTAAATACAGGTTTCGGGATTAAAATGAAAAAATATTTAAAAATTAGCGGATCAATAATATTGACGATTACCGTAATGGTGGTGATCGTTTTTGCTTTTTCTAAAAATATTCCTTATGACATGGATGAATTCTCGCTGTACCATGAGTTGGCCTGTCAATTTTACCCGGCCAATGAATTAAATACTTTTCGAGTCGGGTGCGACGAATTTGATCTAAAGTTACCGTGGCTTGGGACGGTTTTGCCCCTGAGGGAATACAGTTATATGGGCAGTATTACTTCTCTTTATTATTGGCCGGTTTTTTTGTTGTGGCCGTCTCCCCCATCGGCCAGACTGATGGGCCTTTTATTTATGATTATCCAAAGCTTGATTCTGTCAAAAATTTTTAAAATAAAAAAAGAATATTTATTTTTAATATTATTAATATTCTTCCAATATAGCTTTCTGCATATCGTAGACACCGGGGTCGTCGGATTACAAATAACCCTGATATATCTTATTTATTATTTGGCAGTAAGACTAAAGGCGGAAAACAATTTTTTAATTTTAGCAATTACCGGATTTTTGTTATGGCTGGGACTCTGGGCAAAACTAACTTTTTTTTGGCTACTGCCAGCTTTATTGATAGTGATCGGCAAAAATCTTTATGGGGTTATTAAAAAAAATGCGCCCCCAAAAAAGACTATCATTAAACAAATAGTTTGGGCGGCGTTAATATTTTTGGCTCTCTCTAGCTTCTTATTTTTAGCCACTGATAATAATGGGCGTTTATACTTATCGGAATTAAACGGACGCTATGGCGAACCATTAACATTACAGGGATACTGGGCAAAATTTCACCCCAAAACGATCTGGAACTCTAGTATTTTCCAATATTATATCAATCCCCTATTGGCCAGCGAGAGAATCTATGAAGTGGAAAAAAGTCCCCTGGTAATTTTGGCAGGAATAATATTTTATTTTCCAGCGCTATTTATCGTTTACCAATATTTTTGGGATAAAAAAAGAAAGTATAATCATGAACAATTGACAAAGGCCTTTACCAATATCTGTTTATTTATGTTGACGGCAATAATCATTTATTTCACCAGGGGCGCCTGGTCAGCGCACCATGCTGTTTTGGCAATGCCCTTTCTGATTTTGGCCTATGGCGAAATGGCGATGATAAAAATACCGGGAAACAAAAAATTATTGGCTTGGGTGATATTGATGTTAATCATCAATACGGGGCTATGGACGACATTTACCCGACAGAATTTAAATGTGTTTGACGATTTTAATAAAAATAAAATAAATATTTTATTACAGAATGAGCAACTGGCCGACCAATATATTTATGTGGTTCTAGACTGGGGGATGTATTATTACCAGGCGCTTTATGGTAACAAGAACCAGGCGGTGATTTATATAGAGCCCCTTAATAAAACGGAACAGCTGGCTGTTGTCCGTGATTTGGCCAGACAAGAAAAGAGAAAATTATTATTTATTTATAACCAAAAAACCGAGACAGCAAATATGGAAATGTTAGAAAAGGAGATAAAATTAATACCTTGTCCGGCGATGGCAGGCCAAAGCTGGAATATCCTCTTGGAAAATAGCGTGGAAAGTGATAAGCTTTGTTTATAAAAACTAACTTGTAAACTAAATATGAAAAAAGCACTAGTAACTGGAGCGGGTGGCTTTATCGGTCACCATTTGGCAAATTTTCTCAAAAAAGAAGGCTGCTGGGTACGCGGGGTTGATCTGAAAAATCCAGAATACGGAGTTTGCCAGGCGGACGAATTTGTTGTCGCTGATTTGCGCGATCAGAGTGTTTATCCAAAAATATTTGATGCGTACTTTGACGAGGTTTATCAGTTAGCGGCCGATATGGGCGGCGCCGGATATATTTTTACCGGCGAACATGATGCCGATGTCATGCACAATTCGGCCATGATCAATCTTAATATGGCCGAATGGGCCAATAAAACAAAGGCGGGAAAGATATTTTATTCATCTTCGGCCTGTATTTATCCTAGACACAATCAGACTGATCCTGACAACCCTAAGTGTTCCGAGGAATCAGCTTATCCGGCCATGCCAGACAGCGAATACGGTTGGGAAAAACTTTTTAGTGAAAGATTGTACCTGTCTTTTAAAAAAAATTATGGCCTGGATGTACGAATTGCCAGATTCCACAATATTTTCGGACCGGAAGGCTCGTGGATAGGCGGGAAGGAAAAAGCACCAGCGGCTATCTGCAGAAAAGTAGCTCAGGCAAAAAATGGAGAGGAAATAGAGATTTGGGGTGATGGCAATCAGACAAGATCTTTTTTATTCATCAGCGAATGCCTTTTGGGCATAAGAAAATTAATGGATGCTGAAAACTTCTATGGGCCAGTAAATATCGGCTCTGATGAAATGGTGACTATCAATCAACTAGCAGAAATGGCAATGAAAATAGCTAATAAAAAACTAACAATTAAACACGTGGAAGGCCCATTGGGTGTTAGGGGGCGTAATTCCGACAATCAATTGATAAGTCAAAAATTATCATGGAAACCAAGTATGAAACTCGAAGATGGCTTGAGAATTACTTATAAGTGGGTTGATTTTATGAACGAAAAAACTCTCTTGTCTTTGTAACTTGTTTCTTAACAATATGATTAATTTGACCTTTAATAAAGAATAATAAATCATCCTGTTTGCTAATTTAAATTTATTATGGGCTTCATTAAAAAACATAAAAACACCCTAATCAGAATACTAAAATATCTAAGCACTTATCCGGGTTTTAAACGGCTTTTTTATCAAATTCACGAAATTATGAAAAATGAATTTCAGCCCAAGGGTTATGTGGCGGTAATGATGGAAAACGGTTATCTGCTGGGGGTTAATAATTACAAGCAAAGTCCAACTTGGAGAGATAGAATGGCAGCTCAAGATTTTGAAAAAGAGGAAACGGGGGTGGTTAAAAAATTATTGCCCTTGGTTGATTATTTTGTGGATATTGGCGCCCATATCGGTTATTATACTTGTTTGGCCGCTCACAGCGGTAAAAAAGTATTGGCCTTTGAGCCAATCAAAGAAAGCTACAAAACCTTATTGAAAAATCTTGAGGTGAATAGGTTTGACGAGGTAAGCGCACACAACTTAGCTCTAGGAGAAAATGAAAAAAAGGCAATTGTTTATGGCGAGGATGCCGGGAGCTCAATCATTAAAGACAGCTTTCCCAAAGAAACAGAGCAAGGAACAACCGTTGAAGTAGGGGTTCTGGATAATTATATCAATGTCATACCTGCGGGTTCACCTACTATGTTGAAGATTGATACCGAGGGCGGCGAGTATGCCATTATTCAAGGCGGAAAAAAATTCATCACGGCCATTCAGCCTTTGTTTATGTTCATGGAAATAGTAAAAAATTGGGGCGGTGGCCGAAATCCTAACTTTGAAAAAACCTTTGAGGAGTTGGAGGAAATGGGTTATGAAAAATTTTTGGAATTAGAAGGAGAATATTTCTTTGTGCTTAGCGAGGCCAATAACGGGCGGATAAAAGAAATAATTGAGGAAATAAAAAATGCGCAATCCAAAGGGCTTGCAGATAATAAAATACAAAAATGATTATTGTCAAATTGATGGGCGGATTGGGTAATCAGATGTTCCAATACGCTCTGGGGCGCAATCTGGCCCTAAAAAATAAAGTTGAGCTGAGGCTGGACATCAGCTGGTTTTCAAAACAGCGCGACGACGGCGCTACCAACCGGACCTACCGACTGGGCAGTTTTATGATTGAAGAAAATTTTACCACCGAAGAGGAAAGCGCCCGACTGATGAAAACCAGCTGGCGAGATTATTTTCAGGCCAAAGAACGCCGGAGCTGGGTGCGCCAAGAGAAAATAAAATTTGAACCGTGGATCCTTAAGGTCAAAGACAATGTTTATCTGGAAGGATATTGGCAAAGTGAAAAATATTTCCAAGACAATCAAGAGATCATCAGAAAGGATTTTGAATTAAAAAATGAATGGAGCACAGCGGGCAAAGAATGGCTGGAACAAATAAATTCTTGTCAGGCAGTCAGCGTGCATATCCGGCGCGGCGATTATGCCAACGACCAGAAAACAAAAAACTATCATGGCGAGTGCGCCAAGGAATATTACGAGCGCGCTGGGCAAGAAGCAATCCGTGGTTTCACCAACCCAGTATTTTTTGTTTTTTCCGATGACTTGCCTTGGGCGCAAGAAAATATCAAATTACCAGGGAAAATTCGCTGGGTAACGGGCACTAAAAATCAACCAGCTGAAGAAATCAGACTGCAGAGCGCTTGCCAACACAATATTATCGCCAATAGCACGTTTGGTTGGTGGGGAGCCTGGCTCAATAAAAATCCCCATAAAAAGGTTTGGGCGCCGAGAAACTGGTTTGCTGATGCCGAGGCGGAGAGTCAAGCGAGCGATATCGTGCCTCATAATTGGCTAAAGATATAATATGTGTGGAATCGCCGGCGTTGTCAGCCAACAGCCGATTGACCAACAAAAAGCAAAAAAAATGACCGCTACTTTGGCCAAACGCGGACCGGACGCAGTAGGCCATTTTTTTGAGCAACATTGTTTTTTGGGACAAACGCGGTTGTCCATTATTGATCTGGTCGGTGGCCAGCAGCCGATGAGCGATGAGGAAACCCGATTGACCATAACGTTTAATGGAGAGATTTATAATTTTAGGGAATTAAAACAGGAGTTGGAACAACGAGGTTATAATTTTAAAACTCGGTCGGATACCGAGGTTATTTTAAAAAGTTATCAGGAATATGGAGAAGAATGTCCCAAAAAACTGGATGGGATGTTTGCGTTTGCAATTTGGGACGGGAATAATAAAAAGTTATTCGCGGCCAGGGATCGCTTTGGCAAAAAACCGCTTTACTACGCGTTAACTAAGGATAAAATATTTTTATTTGCTTCCGAAATTAAAGCCTTGCTCGCCAGCGGTTTAATCCGAGGAGAGGTTGATCGGCAAGCGATTGATGATTATCTGCGTTTACTTTATATACCACCGGATAAAACCGTTTACCATAATATCCAAACGCTAAAACCGGCGACGTCCTTGTCTTACAATTGGCATACTGGAGAAACCAAAACCAAACAATATTGGCGACTAGAGAAAAAGCCCATGACTATCGATTATGAAGAAGCCAAAGCGCGATTCTGGCAGATCCTGAACCGAGCGGTGGCCAAAAGGCTGGTGGCGGATGTGGAAGTGGGCACTTTTTTGAGCGGTGGAGTGGATTCCAGCGCGGTGTCACTTTTGGCACAAAACAATACCAGGGGTAAAATAAAAACGTTTTCGGCTGGTTTTGAAAACCTGATCAATGAGTTGCCTTTTGCCGAACAAACAGCCAAGGCAATCGGTTCGGAACATTTCACTAAACAAATTAGCGGCAATTTGATTGATTGGTTTTTGAAAGTCAACGCCTACTTTGATGAACCATTCGCCGATTCGTCCAACGTCGCCGTGGCGATGCTCTCGAGTGTGGCTAGAGAAAAGGTCAAGGTAGTACTCGGCGGCGACGGGGCCGATGAATTGCTACTCGGCTACGGTTGGTATAGGATGAAATTCAACTGGCACTGGAGAAAAATCTGGAAACAACCATTCTTCAAAACACACTGGCAAAGATATTGGCGCAAGATGCAATATTTTAAAGACGAGGAGCGGGGAAACTTGTGGCAAAAAGAAGTAAAATCCGACTTTAATCAACGAGTGGATAATAATTTGCAGGCCCGAGACCCAGACGAGAGAATTAATGAATTCGACTTAAAATATTATTTAACCGGAGATATTTTGACCAAAGTAGATCGCGCGGCCATGATAAATTCGCTCGAAGTGCGCAGTCCTTTTTTGGACACAGACTTGGCAGAATTTATTTATAATTTACCAGCTAATTTTAAAAGCCGGGGCGATGAAGGAAAAATAATTTTTAAAGACACACTGCGGGGCAAACTGCCAGACGCAATAATCAACAGAAAGAAACAAGGTTTCGGCGCGCCAGTCAATGATTGGCTGCGGCGACCGGATTTCCAAGCGTTGGTTCAAGGGACATTGGGCTCACCACAAGCGCACATTTATCAAATGTTTAATTGGGCCACGGTGAACCGACTGCGAGAAGAATTTTATCAAAAAAACATCACGGCTAACGAACGGGCTTATAAAATTTGGCTGCTTTTGAATTTGGAATTATGGTTTAAAAATTACCATCAATACCATGCCTAAAATATCAGTCATCATGTCTGTTTATAACGGACAAAAATATGTCCAAGAGGCAATCCAAAGTATTATTGACCAAACATCGAAAGACTGGGAGTTAATTGTCGTAAATGACGGCTCAAACGATGAGAGTGGCAAAATAATAGCGGAGTTCAAAGACGAACGGATCATAATTATTACCAACAAGGTGAATCTCGGCTTGACTAAATCGCTCAATCTGGCCTTAAATCAAGCAGCGGGAGAATACATCGCTCGATTAGACAGCGATGATATCAGTGAAGCAGAAAGACTGGAAAAACAATTGACTTTCATGGAAAAACATCCGGAAATTGTGCTAGTGGGCAGCGGTGTCATTAGAATCAACGATCAGGGGGGAAAAATGGCCAACGAGCAGGTAGCGACCGGGCCATTGGCCCTTAAATACGCCTTGCTACTACATAATCCCTTTTATCACAGCACTATTTTTTTCCGCCGCAAAGAAATCATGGCCGCTGGCGGATATAACGAAGATTACCGCTGCGCCCAGGATTTTGAACTTTATTCACGCTTGGCAAAGAAATACCAATTGAACAATATTAATGAGCCATTGGTAAGATTCCGAGTACACCAAGAGTCGGTAGTGGCCCAGCCGGAAAGCCAAAAAATCGTCAGAAAAAATGCCTTGAAAATTATTTTTCAAAACATCAACTACTACACTCCGGTCAGCGCGGAAGATTATGATCGGCTGAAAGAGCTTTTGATTATTAAAAAAAGCGAAGCTTCGACGACCATCAAAGATCTAATAATGGCCGCCACAGTCAACCGCAGATTATGGCGCGCTTTCATCAAAAAAGAAAAACTCAGTCGAACGGAAAAAGAAATACTTGTCCCCCACTATCAACGGGTAAGAATGATGATTATTAAGAGATATTTATTAATTAAAAAAAGAAAATGGCTGAGTCAATCATTAAAAAAATAAACCGGCATAATTTGTGTCACAAGTGGCCGAGAATCATCTACTGGCGGTTGATGGAAAAAATCAGAAAAAGTCCGGCTGGTAAATTTCTATTTCTGAAACAACCGCGGGTTTTGACCGATAAAAATGGCATGCGCTTCGCTCTGTATCCCTGGATGACCTTGGGTCTGAAAAAATTAATCACCAAAAGTCACTACGCGGATGAATTCACGGCGCTTGGCAAACTGATCAAAAAAGACGATGTCGTATTTGACGTGGGAGCCAATGCCGGCGTGTTGAGCGTTTATATGAGCCGATTGATCGGAGAAAACGGCCGGCTATACGCCTTTGAACCGATCCGAGAAACTTATTATCTACTCAAAGAAAACCTAGCTTTGAATCGCTGTGAAAATACACGCGCGGAAAACGTTGCTTTGGACAGTGAAAATGGCACTAAAATAATGCATTGTTTTGAAAAAAATAATTCCGAATGGAATTCATTCGGAGCGCCTAATTTTGACGGCGTAACACCGAATAAAAAAGTAGAAATCAGGGCGGAAACGATTGACAACTACGCTCGGCAAAACAAAGTTGAATGGATAGATTTCTTGAAGATAGACGTGGAGGGGTTTGAACGCGAGGTCTTGAAGGGGGCGCGTCGGATGCTCTCCGAGGAGCGAATTAAATATCTTTCTTTTGAAATTTCCCAGATCCCCATCACCGCGGCGGGTATTAAGCCCAAAGAAGTTTTTGATTTATTGGCGCAATACGGCTACCAGATATATAAATTTGAACCAGCGAGCGGAAAATTCAGCGGCCCATATCACGATTCGGATGATTTTTGCTTGAATTTTTACGCGGCGCGTAATGATTTAACGAAGATTTAATATGGCGATAAAAACACCAGTGGCTTTTTTTGTTTTCAACCGACCGGAAACGACCAAACGAGTGTGGGCCGCTATCCGTCAAGCCGCGCCGGAAAAACTTTTAATCGTGGCTGACGGTCCGCGCCATAACGAAGAGAAGGCTAAATGTTTGGCAACACGAGCGATTACTGAAGAAATCAATTGGCCGTGCGAAGTAACTAGAAATTACGCGGAAAAAAATTTGGGATGCCGTCAAAGGGTATCTTCAGGATTGGACTGGGTTTTTCAAAACGCGGAACGGGCGATTATTTTGGAAGATGATTGTCTGCCGAGTGAGAGTTTTTTTTATTTTTGTGAAGAACTCCTGGAAAAATATCGAACTAACGAAAAAATCAAGCAGGTCGCCGGTTTAAATACCCAGGCCGGCAATAAAAAATTCCACTGTAAAGACAGCTATTATTTCTCACAAATACCACAAATCTGGGGCTGGGCCAGCTGGCGTAGGGCGTGGCGCAATTATGATGTGGATATGAATGACTGGCCGGAGTTTAAAAATTCTGAAGAATTTAAAAAAATATTGCCTAACTTCTCGGTCAGACAATATTGGCAACATTTATGGGATCATATTTATCAAGACAAGAATCCAGCGACCAGCACCTGGGACGCCCAGTGGTTTTACGCGGTAGTTAAAAATCAGGGATTATCAATCGTACCGCAGAAAAACCTCATTACTAATATCGGTTTTTCTGTTGAGGCAACACACGCCAAAGGCAGTCAGGATGAAAAAAATAATTTGAGCCGAACGGAATTGACAAAACCATTTAGGCATCCGTCGACCATGGCAATTAATAAACAAGCGGATGATTATACCTGGAAATTTGTTTTTCGGATAAACAATAGCTGGGGCAAAAAAATTAGAAACTGGCTGAAACAAATGTGTCCCAATGGATATTATAGATTGAGAAGCTGGTTCAAGGCCGAATAACCATCACGATTAACCGATGCCAAGCCGGCGCGCCCAAACGTCTCTCGCAGGGAGGCGTTTTTTAATAAGCTTATAATTCTATCGCTCAACTCATTAAACTTAAGCGGATTGACGAGGAAACCATTTTTGCCGTCAACTACGATTTCGCGACTGCCACCAAAGATAGTGGAAACAACCGGTTTGCCACAAGCAAAGGCCTCAAGATTGATGGTGGGATAGGAATCGAAACAAATAGAGGGCACGACCACGACATCGGATAAATAATAATAAAGCTTCATCTGGTCGCGCTTAACTGGACCGTTAAAAATAATGTAGTCAGACAAACCGTCAACCTCACCTTGAGCCAGCAAAGTTTGCACGTAATTATTTCTTTCGCCCAAAATCAAAAGCCTGGCCTGGGGCTCAGCGGCGACAATGGAGGAAAACGCGGATAAAAGCACTCCCCCACCCTTGTTGCCGCTAAGGCGACCGGCGAAAAGAATAATTTTTTTGCCCGTTAAGCCTAAATTTTGCCGCAATGATCCAACCTCATTTGCGTCAACCGCCCAAGCAAGCGGGCTAATAGGATTGTGGATCGTGAGCGTATTAGCGATGCCATTGTGCGCCAAAGCTTTTTGCAGTTCACGACTCACGGTAATTATTTTGTGGCAATGTTTGAGATAATAACGGATAAAAAAATTACGACTGGGGTTGAAGGAGCGGCCACCTTGGCGCAGACGTTCAAAAAAAGAAAGATGATAATTGACCGAATCGATATTGTCCAGAGTCCAAGCGGCATTAACGAAATTATTCAGCTTTACCGGACTAAAAGTCATAACATCATGGGCGGTATAATAAACCCGGGTACCGGCATGACGGGCAATTTTTAGAAGAGAAAAGGGCAATTCATAATAAAGATTGTGAAAATGAATAATATCCGGTCGGAGTGTTTCCAATAAATGACGGAATTCACGCTCTACGCGAAAACGACGCAAACAAACATACTGACGGAAAAGATAACGTGTTTGATAAAAAGGCGAATAATAATAAGTGACACCGGACAACTCTTGGCCTTGCTGATCGGCCGACGCTAAGGTAAAAACAAACACCTGGTGTTGGCGCCCCAATAAAGCTCTTATTTCGTCACAAGCGACGGCCGCGGCGCCGCCGGCGGAAGGATTTAAGTTGTTGCTAACGATTAAAATTTTCATAATAAATAGCTTTCATAATAACGCGCCACGGTCTTATCCCAATCAAAGTTTTGTGACCAAGCCACGGCCGCGGCGGACATTTTTTGATAATCACCTTCAAAAATTTTGACAACGGCTGAAGCAATCTCAGCCGGAGAATCCTGCGGGACCAGATAGCCGCTCTCACCGTCTTTGATAGCGTCAATCGCGCCGGTTTCCAAACAGCCGATAGAGGGTACGCCAAAAACAGCGGCTTCTAAATAAACCAGACCAAAACCCTCAAAATTTTCACCGCGTGAAGTGGAGGGCATCAAAAAAATATCAGCCTTGGCATAATGTTCTTGGAGCTCTTGATCGGTAAGTTGTTGGTAGAAATGGACATTGGCATTTAAATTATTTTCTTTAATAAAAGAAGTTATGTGCTGATAATAATTCTGGCTATTAATATCACCGACAATATTCAATTGCAAATCTGGATAACGCGGCAATAAGAGTTTGACGGCTTGGACAGAGTCCAGTTGACCCTTGCGGGCCTTGATGGCACCAACGGAAATAATAACTGGTGACTGGTTGCTGGTTTTACCATCTGATAAGTTGTCAGTAGCCCGGAAATCGTTCCCCATATGGACCACTTCTATATTTTTTAATTCGGGTAAATAAAAAGACAGGCGGCTGGCAGTATAACTACTAATACAAAAAATTTTACTGGCACGGCGATAAACGGCTGACAATAAAATCTTTTTTAATGGGTGCGAGAGCGGTTTGACCGTATAGGTGCCAATGCCATTGATAAATAATTTTTTACGACGCAAGCCGAGCGCGGCTAAAAAGAAAAAAATAGCATAAGGATAACCCTCAAAACAATGAACAACATCAGCGGTTTTTATCTTTTTTCTTAAATTTAAAAGCATCCTTAAAAAACTCCCAGGGCGATAACGAACAGAAAAAAACTGTTCCTCATACTTCCCTTTTTGACTGGTGGCTTCCACTAGACAGAGCACTTGGATATCGGCACGTTTAATAAGGCGACTGACGATATTCCAAGAATAACGGCCCCAGCCGCAACGCTCGTCAAGGGTTTTTGTTAAAACCAAAACCTTAATTTTTTTATTATTTTCTTTGGAGTTCATAATTGATCATTATTTTTATCAATTCTTCAAATTCAACATGAGGCGCCCAGCCCAATTTAGTTTTGGCCTTGGAAGCGTCGCCTCGAATTCGTTCCACTTCGGCTGGACGAAAGTTGACCGGATCAACAACAACTAAAGTACGGTCAGAGGCTACATCGCGGCCAACCTCTGACAATCCTTGTCCGGACCAAATTAGATTAAAACCCAATCGGGAAAAAACTTGTTCGGTGAAGTGGCGAACCGAATGGGAAATGCCAGTCGCCAAGATATAATCGTCCGGCTCAGTTTGCTGGAGCATCTGCCACATACCAAGCACATAATCTCCAGCATATCCCCAATCCCTTTCGGCATCAAGATTGCCAATGGCTAATGGTTCCAACGAACCGCGAGACAAGGCCACAGCCGCACGGACAATTTTTTGAGTCACAAATTCTGGGCCGCGCATTTCCGATTCATGATTAAACGAAATACCGTTGACAAAAAATAAATGATAAGCTTCACGATAATTTTTAACGGTCCAAAAACCAGCTAGTTTGGAAATGGCATAAGGACTACGCGGATAAAATGGCGTATGTTCCGTCTGGGGAGTTTCTTGAACTCGACCGAACATTTCCGAAGTGGCGGCAAAATATAGCTTGGTCTGCGGTGAGTAATCTTTGAGGGCATTAACAAGATTTAGGGTGCCGCCGATATTAATATCGTAAGTGGTCCGAGGGCTGACAAAACTATGAGCAACATAACTCTGAGCGGCCAAATGATAAACTTCAGTAAATTGTTCATCTTTAATAATTTTATCAATTAAAACATTATCAGTAATATCACCCCAGATAATTTTTATTTGAGAAAATACTGGGGGGGGTAAAAAGCTAAGAGAACCAAGATCACAATTGCTCTTACGACGAGCCAAACCATAAACTTGATAGCCTTTATTAATAAGGAGTTGGCTCAGAAAATAACCGTCTTGACCGGTAATACCGGTGATCAAAGCTTTGGGTGACATATATTTTATTATTAATTATTTTTAATGGCCACTAAATAATAGCCACTGGCCAGAATATGACTGGCCGGTTTAGTTTTTTCAATATTGCCGTAGAATTGTTTTTTGAGACCAGCAGAGAATAAAAATAATTTCATTAAAACAAAGAGAAATAACTTGACTAATTTATTAGCGCGGTAATCGGCCTGATAAATCAAGCGTTGTAAGATCACGGCGACCGTGGACAAATCAGTGGTTTCCGGCGTTAAGGTCGACAATTGCCAATCTTTGAATAACTGGCGCAAGCCGTACTCGGTAAAACGATAATAATCACCAGGCGCGTCATGGATGGGAAAAATAAAGCGCGTAGTGAGAATTAATTTGCCGCCGGGTTTTAAGACACGGCGCATCTCGGCAATGGCTTGGGGCGGATCGGATAAATGTTCCAGCACCTCGGCGCAAAGAACAACAGAGAATTCATTATCGGCAAAAGGCAAATGGTGCGCGTCGGCGACAAGATCCGGGTGGCGATCTGGGTCAAAGTCAATGGAAATTTTGTTAGGGAAAAATTCATCATAATAGCGATCACCACAACCAATTTCTAGGGTTTTATCCTGACTGGATTGGCTTTTGATGAATTCTTTCAGTCTGACCCGAGTAATTTTACGATTTAACATATAATTATTTTTTAACCTTCGTGGTAATCATCGTCGGCATTCACATCCAGCACGTTATAATGGCCGCCCATGATGTTTCTGGCGGCGTAAAAACCGGTCAAGATGGAGTGGTCCATATTGTTGTAACGATAAAGCCCGGAACGGCCGGCGGTCTGAAAATTTTTGAAAGCGGAGAGATAACTAAAAATTTGAGCCATGTCTTCTCTATAACCAAAACCATAGACAGGGTAGGTGTTGGCGACTTTTATAACTTTACCTCCGAAAATAGTCGCGTGGTCTATGATGCCGATTTTTCGCAATTCAGCCTGGGCAAGTGTCAGCAACTCTTCTTCACTTTTGTGCCAAAACTCTTCTTCAATATTACAGACATATTCCATCGTTAAAACGGTTTTACCGGGTTTGACCATTTCCTCGCTAAAACTGGCCGCGTTGGTTATGCGGAGCACTCTGACTTGCGGTTCATGAATATAAAGCCAATTATCGAGGAAAGCCTTGTCTTTTTCAATAATTAAATTAACAAAAATGGTCGCCCTAAAACTTAGATTTTTTATGGCTGGCAAAACCCGGGACGCGGCGCTATCACCCCAGATGTTTATCAGCATGGTTATCGGCAAAGTATTAATGAAATAGTCACCCGCCAATTCAGATTCTTCACCGGCAATATTTTTATATATGACTTTCGTCACCAGCTGACCATCGTCGGCTATTATTTTTTGAATATTACTATTAAGCAAAATTTGTCCGCCATGATTGGTGATAAATTTGGCAATAGTTTCAGACATTTGACCAGCGCCAAGACGTGGATAATAAAATTCCTCAACCCAGCTTTTGACAGAGCCGGCCTGGGGCTTAAAAATAAAGCTTTTGATTATTTTTAATAAAGACATGGATTGGAGCCGCTGGCCAGCCCATTCGGCCCCAATCTCGGACGTGGAAACACCCCAGAGTTTTTCCGTATAGCTTTTAAAAAAATGATTAAACAGGCGACGACCAAATCTATTTACCACCCAATCCTCAAAACTTTTATCTTGACTTTTCTTGACCAGGCGAAGAAACCTGACTTTTATTAATGACATAAAAATCTGGGCTGATTCAAGAAAGCCCAAATTTTTCAGGGCATTGCCTAGTTTGAGGGGATAATAAAAATATTTTTTTTGATAATAAATTCTGGTCAGTCGAGGACGCTTCAGTAAATCCTGGCCCAACATATCCTCCCAAAATTTCTGGACTTCTTTATTTTTGGTAAAAAAACGATGTGGTCCAATATCAAATAAATTGCCCTGGTACTCCTCGGTTCTGGCCAGACCACCAACCTTATTTTCTTTCTCAATAATAAAGACTTGATGGCCGTTTTGGGCCAGCTCATAGCCAGCGGCCAGTCCGGTTGAGCCGGCGCCAAGGATAATGATTTTGGACATAAAAAAATAATAATTATTTACTTTATCTTAGCATTTGGTGACGGATTGGACAATGGACCGATGGAGCTGAATATGTTCGCCAAGCTAATAACGGCAACAATAAGCATCAACGGCTCAACTGGATAGCGATAACGAGCATTGGCAACGAGACTGCTGACAGTGGCAAAATACAAGATCAGAAAATAAATAATCCAGATGGATAAACGGTCACGACGCGGTGCCCAAAAACCCGCTGATAGAACTAAAATAAAAATAAGGAGATAATATATTTTACCCAGGGCAAAAACCAAAAAATAGACAGCGTTTTGGGTAATATTATGCCAGATGGCCGATAAATCACCGTGCGTCAAAAACAGGGTCAGACTTTGGGATTGTCCGATATCAATATTAAGAGTGGCAAAAACGTCCCGCCAACCGGCATCAAAGAAAAAAGGCAGAGTGCCGATGAAATGTAGTTTGGCATAGGAAAAAATATGGGGTTTCAGAATAGTCATGGCCTGTTGTTGATAATAATCGGTGGCGAACAAAGAGCGACGCCAATCTTCATAATTGATGTTTCGCGCGAGAGCGAGCGGTGAGAGATCGGCGGCCGCACGCTGGCGTAGGATGTCTTTTGCTCCGTCCTTGGCAATACCATTAACGGTGGCATAAGCCAAACGGGCGTTATAAAAATAAAGATTATAATTTTGAATACTGGAAATCTGAAAACGGTCAAAGCTGCGATAATTGCGCCAGCTCCAAGAAAAGATAAAAAGTGACCAGGCGGTGAAAAAAATGAGAACAATATAGATAATTGCCCGGGAATTTTTTGATCTAATAATCTGGTAAATAACGAGAAATATAAAATAACAAAAAAATAAATAATAACTGACCGGACGAACGAGGATGGAAACCGCTAACCAAAATACCGAGGCGACGAGCGGAGACCAAGCATTTTTTTGTAAATAACGAAACAAGGAATAAACGGCAAGTAGGAAAAATAAGGTATAGAGTACTTCGCTCATAGCCAGAACGGAAGTCAGCCAGGTATAGGGATTGGCTAAATATAAAATAACTGGCAAGAGCTGCCAACGGCCGGTGAGGAAGAGCCGCGATAGGCGATAAAGTAAGACAGCTATCAGACCGGAGATAAATATCTGCATCAAAGAAATAAACCAAATCTGGTTAATAAGAAATAAGCAAAAAGCCAGAAATAGCGGATAAAATGGGGTGCGTAAGCTTTCCGGTAAACCAGCTGGAGCTAAGGACAAACGGAACTGACCGGTGGTCAGTAAATTTTTACCCAGGGTGTAATATTCCCGGCCGTCGCCAGAAAGTATTTGCTGTTCACCAGCCAAATGAATAAAAATAATCAAAAAAATGCTCTGGATAATCAAGGCGAAAAAGAAAATAATTAATTCTTTTTTGGTGATTTTGGCGATCATGGTTTATTATTTCAAATTATTGATAATCAATTCAGCTCGCTTGGACCAGCTGTAAGCGCGGGAATCCATCAGGGCTTGGACTGTTTTGGCGCGCGCACGTGACGGGTCGCCAAAAACAGAATTAATAGCCTTGGCGAGTGATTCCGGATTATCAGGCGTGAAGAAAAAACTGTTTTGATCGTTTAAAACTTCTCTGACACTGGGCAAATCAGAGGCAACAATCGGCGTACCACTGGCCAAGTACTCAAAAAGTTTCAAGGGTGAAGTCCAGAGACGGGAGCGCTCGCTAACTCCGCTATTGGGTAAAACTAACACATCAGCCGAACGAAGATAATAAGGAATGTTAGTATAGGGCTTTTGACCAAGAATTAAAATATTATTGGCCGCGCCAAATTGTCGTTTAAGTTTTTGCAGCTCCTCCCCTACTCCGCCGACAAAAACGATTAAACAATCGGCTAGTAACAAATGAGCGGCTTGGGCGAGCGTCTCAGCACCTTTCCAGACATAGAGCTGGCCGGAGTAAAGAATAATTTTCTTGTCTTGGGGTAAACCAAATTGCGCGCGAGCGGCGGCAGGCGACATGGCTGGGTGAAAGTCATCAAGATCAACACCGTCAGGGGCTACTATTATTTTTCCCGGTTTTAATCCGAGCGAAATTAAAGCGTCTTTAAGACCTTGACTGATAACCACTATTTTCAAGCAAGAAGACCAAAATTTTTTATACCAACAAACGCGGTGAGGTAAACTGTGGGCTTCCCAAACAACCTGGCGAGAAAAAAGGAGAAGCACAGGCAATAGATATTCCTCGCGAGTATAAAAAATATAATTGGCTTTATTTTTTTTGAACAACAAATAAAAGAACAGCCAAATAATGAAAAAAAATGACTGGGCTTTAATATAAAGGCCGGCCGGACCGGACATCAGCCAAGCTGGATCGGGAGAATATAAAGTGATTAGGGGAAATTTTTGCGCCACGCGATAAAAAGCAAACGGATCAACGCCCGTCTGGCACGGATTGGCGCGCCGGGGAACAACTAATTCGGTGGCGGCTCCAGCAGTACAAAAAGCCTCCGTGGTTTTCATGATCTGCAAACCGTGAGCTTTTTCCGTGGGAATGCGGACGTTAGCGCAATAAATAATTTTCATATTTTTTCTAAAAAAGAGATTAGTTGACGCGCAATGACTGCCGGGGACAGTTGAGAACAATAGAGGGCGTAAGCACCAGCGGCGATTTGGGAACGCAAGGGTTGATTGGAAATAAGTAATTCTACCTTGGCTGCCAAATCGACCGGATCTTCCGGGCGACATAGCAAAACGTTGACCCGGTCAGAAAAAAATTCAGCCATGGCGGGGCTTTGGACTGTAATAATCGGTCGGTGGCAAGCGGCGGCTTCGATAATTTTATTGGGGATAACCACGGCGGCCTTGGAATTATTACCAAAGATGCCCAAACAAATCGCAGCGCGATTGATGTGCGCCGCCAAACCAGCATAATCGGTTTCCGGATAGAATTTAACATTGGATAAACCCAAATTGACGACTGACTCTTTTATCTTTTTGTATTTATTATTAAAACGAGTGATAATTTGGAATTCAATAGCCGGGTTAGCGGATAACAATTTTGCGGCCGAGATAATGGTTGTGATTGAATGAAAAGGGACAATATGACCATGCCAATGAATAATTATTTTTTCAGAGGGGGTCTCGCTGGGTGTGGGGAAAAAAATTTGCGGATCGGAGCTGATAGGCAGAGGAAAAAATTTTTCCGCTGGAAGATTATAATGTTGGCGGTAATAATTGACCTGGGCCCGAGTGTCCAATAAAACCGCATCGGCAAGCCAGCAGGGCCACCAATCCAAAAATTTATAATAATAAGCGCGTAGGCTTCGAGCGGGAGCCACTAGGCGATCCTCAATACCAGACAAATAAAGCGAGGCAAAGGCGTCAAAAATAATTTTTTTCAAGGAGATAAGTTTGGCAAACCAGACTAGGGTCTGACCGCCCATGCTGACAATCAAAAAGTCGTATTGATTTTTGATCAGGCGATGTTTTTTATAGAGGGTCCAATATTTTTTCAGACCGGTGGCGCGCGTGTGGCATTCCAAGACTCGGACGTCGTTTGATTCCAAACCCCGACGCAGGGTAACAACACGCGGATAATCTTTTAGATAATTGCCGAAAAGACAGATGGTCATAGTGATAGTTGTTTTTTAATTTTTGGCAATCCTTCAGTATAAAACAATGGCCGACGAGGATTGGTATAATGCTTGGTTATAAGGTGATCATCCAAACCGGCTTTTACGGTATAGCGCTCTAGGGGCAAAAAACGGAGATTATTAAGGCAAAAAGCGTAACCGGCCTGCTCGATAAACCACCAATTACTTTTGTCAACCAAGTCGACGCGTTCAAAAAATTCCGTCAATTTTGTAAGGTTAAAATTATCTTGCCGGTAAAGCACCATACCGGAGTTACAACGGGCCTGATTGGCGGTTAAGAAACTAATATTCATTGGGGCATGGTCCACCTGGGTCGTCAAAGAATAATCGCCAGAATTAAAAGCGTTAAAAATATCCACGGCTCGATGAAACCACAATAAGTCGCTGTCAATAATCAAACGATATTTTTTATCACTTATTAAATAGGGGTCCATTAATTTTTTAATCGTCCACCAATCTTGACGCGCGGTTCTAATAGCCCGCAGTTTTTCCCAACGTTCAAATTTACTCAACTTTGCTTTGGGCGTCATTTGCGGCCCGACCAAAATTGAGGACGGGAAAAGCTTTTTTAGTATCTTTTTCTGCCCAAATTTCAGGGTGCCGTCATCGTGAACGTAAAGAGACGCCCGAAAACCAGAATTCAAATGAAAACTCGCCAGGGACCAAATCAAAATGATAAAATCTCGGCGGCAACTCAAAACGTGAATAGAGAGATCCTCTCTGGCGGGTATTGACTCAAACTGGAAATCGGTTTTTAAAATTTTCGGCGCCAATAAATATTTATTAAAAATATAACGCCAAAAATTGTGATATTCAAAAAGGCATTTACGCCAATAAAAAAATTCCAGCTTGAGATTTTTTAATTTTGTCAAAAAATTATTCATAAACTCAGATAGAATAACCTTTCTCGCGCAAATAATCCGGCACTGTTTCTTGCCAAGGACGCATTTGATTTAAATTTAATTCTTGTAATTTTTTGTTTTCCAGAACAGAATAGCTGGGTCGACGCGCTGGTGAATGATAATCAGAAGTTTTGGTCGGGGTAACTTTTATTTTTGGATCAAGATGCTTCATAACTGCCAAGGCAAATGCATACCAACTACACTCCCCTTCCGAGGTGGCGTGGTAAAGGCCATGGTTTGACGTTTGAATTAATTGCCAAGTTTGCCTAGCCAGATCCAGGGTATAGGTGGGGGTCAAAAGTTGATCATTAACAACGCTTACTTCTCCGGCCACCCCCGCTTTTTTGATAATAGCCTCAATAAAATTACCACCTTTGCCTTGCGAACCGGCGATGCCAAATAAACCAGAAGTGCGAATAAGAAAATATTTTTTCAGGCGCCCCGCGACTTCTCTTTCACCCAATAACTTGGATTCACCATATTTATTGACTGGCCCGGGCAGAGCATCTTCGGCATAAGGCATATGCCGAAGAGCATCAGCACCAAAAACATAGTCGGTACTGTAATGAACCAAAACGCAATTTAATTCTAAGCAAACATCAACTAGATTTTTTACACCAGAGTAATTGACCAACAAGGCCTCCTCAGGAAATTCTTCGGCCCGATCCACCAGATTATAGGCGGCGGTATTGATAATAATATCGGGTTTTATTTTTAATAATTTTTCTCGGATAATGTCTTTCTTGGTCAAATCAAAATCAGGATAATCAAGATTGATTAAAAATTCAGCGGGGATAACTTTTTTTAGATCCGTGCCGAGTTGGCCGGTGGAACCGATAAGGGCGATCATAGAAAATTAAAAATAAAATATCAAATATAAAAAATTTAATACAGGGCAATAATTTTTTTAGCCAAGTCGGCAAGATTGTGATGTGAGACGACCTCTTGCCGTAGCTGTTTTGCCAGTTCTTCTTTTTTATCTGTTGGTAAGTCCATTAATGATTTAATCCGCTCAGCCAAAATTTCCGGCTGATCTTTGGCAATAAATAATTCAGCCGGCAGTATTGACTGGAAAGATTCGTTGCTGGTCAAAACTAGGCAACCGCAAGCCATGGCCTCCAAGACCGCTTTGTCCAGACTGCCGGTGGCGCTCAAATTGAGAAACAAATCCGCATTTTGTAAGTAGGGAATAATTCTTGTTGGCGGCAAACCGCCCAGGAATTCGACCTGTTTGGTCAAGCGCATTTTTTCCACCAATGTTTGCAGTTTTTCAAAGTAATCAAAACCCAAAGCCATAGCTGGCGCGCCGACAATGGTTAATTTCAGCTGATCAATCCCCTGCTCACGAAGATCATAGATGGCTTTGATCATGGATTCATAATCCTTGCTTGGAGAGATACGTCCGACAGTGAGCAGATGGTAATATTCATTGTTGGCGATAGGTGATTTTTGATTTTTAAATTTCTCTACGTTAATACCATGGCCAAAAATGTGAATTGGCTTTTTGGTTTTAAGACGAAAGCTCTCAGATGAAGCGGTCGCGAATCCGTTGACTAATAGATTGGCCAAACACAAGCGCCAGTCAACACTTTTGTGGGTGTACCATTGAATTAATTTTTTGTGAAAAATTTTGCCTGCCGGAGCGGCCAAGACAGCATAGATCGGCATCTGGTGGGCGAAGATGCCGTCGTAATTTTTTACCAGTTGAAATAATAATTTTTGGGCCTGAAAAAATTGCCTGATTTTTGAGTGGCCCAATTCTTTGCCCAAAGAATAAACCACAATATTTTCCGGTAAATTAGCAATGTCCCCTTTTTCCTGGCAGACTACGGCTAATTGATCCAAATGTTTTGCTAATACTAAAAGCCAATCAATCACAAAGCCGGCGCGAGAATCAGCAGTATCAACTTTTCTAGTAATAAAGAGGAGTTTCATGACTAATTATTTTGGCTAAAATTAAAGGAATATTATAAGGTAAAACAACAATAATCCTTATTTATATTTTAGCTTAATTTAAGTGAAGAGACAAATATAAAAAACGCCCGAAAACAGAAGGAAAAAATTCCCACCTGTTTCGGGCATTGGTCTAAATAATAAAAAATATGGTTCTCTCGATAATCCTTTCTATATTATAAACAAAAGCTAATTTGTGTTTTTCATTAATAATCCAGCCATAGGCCGTTACTTTTGGTGATGGTGGCATAATAAAAAGCGCTCTTTTTCGGCTGGCGATCAGCAGTTTTTTCTTCGAGCCCCACCAGCCCGAATTTGGGGCGGTAACCTTCGGCCCATTCGTAATTATCCAAAAGCGACCAGTAAAAATAACCCCTGACATCCGCGCCGGCTTGCAAGGCATAATAAACTTCTTCCAGATGCTCATGAATAAAACGCTCGCGTAATTCATCATCGTCAGTGGCAATGCCATTTTCGGTGATATAAATGGGTTTGCGGTAAACTGATAAATCAATCAAGGCCTCGTAAATGCCATGGGGATAAATCAGCCAGTTGGTAGCCGTAGTGCGTCGGCCTTCATCAGTGCCGAGCGAAGTAGAACGGCGGCGGAGACGCACGGGATAATAATAATTGACAGCCAGAAAATCATGAAATTTTTTGCCGGTCAGAAGATAAAAACTATGATTGGAAATTTGGTAAAGAAAATAGGTGTATAATTGGTCGAAGAGCCGGTGTTTGACATAATTGACATAAGCCTGGAAATCATTGGCAAAACCAACGGAGACTGAGCGTTGGAATTTTCTTTTGACTGTCGCGTGAATAATTTTGTAAGCCCGACGGTGGGCCCGACTGAGGTGCCAGAAAACCCGCCAACCGGCCAAAAGACCGCGGCCCAAAGGCGGCCAAAAATCATGGAGATAACTGCAAAAAACATAGCCAACCGGCTCATTGATGGTCAACCAAAAATCAACCAGGTCGCCCAATTCACTGGCGACAAACTCGGCATAACGGCAGAAATATTTGACTGCGCGCGGATTTTCCCAGCCACCAATCAAGGCCAGCCAACCAGGATTGGTGAAATGATGCAGGGTGAGAAAGATCTGAATATTTTTACTTTTGAGATCCACTAGCATAGCGCGATAATGTGCTAGAGCATCGCGGTCCCATTCGCCCTGACGCGGTTCTAGGCGCGCCCACTCCAAAGACAGGCGATAGGCATTAGTGTTTATTTTTTGCAAGAAAACAAAATCTTCGGCATAGCGCTCATAATGAGCGCAGGCCGGACCCACCGGAGGAATTTTTTCTTGAGCCCGCCGACACCAGCTTAATTCTTTTTGGTGTTGGGCAAAAAATTCTGGCGACCAATCGTTGGTTTTACAATCCCCTTCCACTTGATGGCTGGAGGTGGCGGTGCCCCACAAAAAACCCTTTGGAAATTGGAGAAATTTTTTGATCATAAACTAAATAATAAAATACATACCGAGAGCAATCAGGAGAATGGCGAAAACTTTTTGAGTGATGGCGCCAGCGGAGATATTTTCTTTTAAAAGATTGGGGCGATAGCGCGTCAGATAAATAACGGCGATAAAGATAAAGACATATTGAACGCCCTGCATGGCCTGAACCAAGGAAACCGAGGCGAGCGAAGTGGAGTATTGAATCAAAATAGCCGAAGCACCGCCGCAGGCCTGGCCAAAAAGAAAACGAGTGCGTACACCAGAACCATTGGCGTCCTTGGGCGGATGGGTTAAATCATGGCGATTTTTGGCCCAGAGCATGGGCAACATGGCAGTGACAAAAACACCTAGCCGGGTCCAGACAAAACCAGAGAAAAATGATTGATGATTATAGACATCCTTGGTCAAAACATAAGAAAGACCAAAGAAAAAAGCGGCGGGCAAGGCGACCCAAAGAGCGCGACGCATCTGCGGGACGCGTCCTTTTTCAAAATTAACGGACACGACAAATGCCCCGACAACAATCAAAATAAAGGCATATATATGGCGCTCCAATAATCTCTCGCCCAAAAAAAGATAGGCCAAAGCAAAAACAAAAACCGGAGTCAAACCGCCGATGATCGGTGTCAGGCGTGAAGCATCTTCTTTTTTGAGCCCAAAAAACATCAAAAATAAACCGATGGCAAAAGTAGCGCCGGCGAGAAGACTGATAATAAACTGGCTCGCGCCTGGCCAGGTCAAACCAAATGGCAAAATAAAAACCATCAACACCGCGCCCAGAGCGGCAATATAAAAAGTGTAGACAAAAGGATTTTTGACATCGCGCTTGAGCAAGGTCTTATCAATAACCATGGCGATGGCATTGAGGAAATAAGCGATAAGAGTGATCAATAGCCAGTTCATAGGAGTTGATTTAAGAATTATGATTTATGATTTATGAATAAACCAAAATGCCAAAATCCAAACGCTAGTTACAAATTACTAGTGACGAGTTACTAAAATTTTGTCCAATCAAAACCAATTGATGGATCGTCATAAGGAATTCGTTCTTCGTCGGGATTGTCTTTGTTGTACGGTTCGGTGACGTGGTAAAACAACATCGCCGGTTCATCGCCCAAAACTTTGTAACCATGGGCCACACCAATGGGAATCAAAATCAGTTTGTAATCCCCGGCTCCGGCAGAAATAACTTGGGTCTCACCTTTGGTTGGAGAATCAGTCCGCAAGTCGTGCAAGACGACGATAACTTTGCCGGTAGCAAAAAACCAGAGATCGTCTTGCAATTTGTGCCAGTGAAAAGCTTTGATGGTACCGGGATAAGCTAGGGTAAAAATACTTTGACCGAATTTTTTTAAAAGTCCTTCATCAGCACGCAGAACTTCGGTCAAAAAACCGGGTTCTTTGACCACTTCTTCACCCGCCTTATGAACATCGGGGTGAATTTTTAATGCTTTAATTTTGACGCCTTCAATCATAAAATATGAATTTAATCTTTAATAAAGACAATATAATTTGGAGCTTGCATAGAACAGCATAAACATTTATGCTGAAAATATGGCAGGCAAA
>ENA-UOWO01001809-UOWO01001809.1-activated-sludge-metagenome-genome-assembly--contig:-NODE-1809-length-27654-cov-13.286822_pt1 | contig 27654 bp, 23 predicted proteins | sample MGYA00238148_ERZ761564 | MGnify/ENA primary metagenome ERZ761564 (study PRJEB28885, sample SAMN05720194) | activated sludge metagenome | isolation source: Anaerobic digester | place: USA...
GCACCATGGGCTTGGGCATTGTCTTCCACCACCCGCAGTTGGTGGCGGTCAGCCACATCCATGATGGGGCCCATTTCACAAGCTTGTCCATAAAGGTGTACAGGCATGATGGCCTTGGTACGGGGGGTGATTGCGGCTTCAATACGGGCAGGATCGATGTTCCAAGTATGTGGATTGGGCTCTACGGGCACAGGTTTTGCCCCAACCTGAGATACCCCCAACCAGGAGGCGATGTACGTATTGGAAGGTACAATTACTTCGTCGCCGGGGCCAATATCCAGTGCTTTTAGCGCAATGTGTAGTGCATCCAAACCATTGGCTACGCCTACGCAACACGTGGTTTGATTAAAATCTGCATAAGCTTGTTCAAACGCCTCTACCTCTGGCCCCAGGACGTACCAGTTTGAGTCGTAAAATCGCTGCCAAAAAGCATCGATCTCTACTTTTAAAGCCGAATGCAGCGGTGCAGAAGAGAAAAAAGGGATGGACATCATGCGTACAAAAGGTTCGTTACTAGAAGTCTAACAATTATCGGCAATTTAATTAACTTGTCCCCATCTTAGATAAGCTCGTAGAATAAATATACACCTAACGTTCCAATGGATAAAAATTATCAAAAGAAAAAGCGCACTGGCAACCTGCCGCCCAAGTCCAAAGCAGGTTCAAAAAAAAACGTGCCGGTGTTAACTGAAAGACCAGCTACCCCTTGGAATCCAAGGGTGGTGTTTGGGATTCATGCGGGTATCATCGTCGTCTTTCTTTTCATTTTGCGGCTCAATCTCATGGATCTCCCCTTGGAGCGCGACGAAAGCGCCTACGCTTATCTGGGGCAAAGAGCAGGGGAGGGTCTAGCACCATATCGGGATTTTTATGAAATGAAACCTCCTTTTCTGTTCTATGGTTATGCCTTGTTGAATGCCGTGTTTGGTTACAGTGCCTGGGGTTTGCGCCTTATTGCGTGGTTTTTATCGCTCTTGATCTGTGGGGGTGTGTACCTGATCGGGCGGAGTTTATTCGGGGCCAAATACGGTTTGTTGGCCGCTTTGACCATGGTGTTGATGAGCGCCAGTCCTTACGTCATGATGACCTTTGCGGAATCTGAACTCTTAGTAATGAGTCTGGCGATCTATGGGGTATGGCTGTTGTTTTCGCTGCTGAGCCAATCCAGCAGCAGTTTGCAGCAGGAGCGTTTGCGGCTCATTGGGGCGGGCTTCTTGATTGGGAGCGCGGTCATGGTCAAACAATCTGCTGTTTTTTTTCTGGGCTTTGCGGCAGTTGCCCTGCTATTGCTGGCAGAAGGTGAAAACATGAGGGCGCGCTTGGGGAAACTCATTACGCGTGGATTATGGTTTTCACTAGGGGCAATTGCGCCCGTTTTGGTGTGTTTGGGCATGGTTTGGGGATTTGGGGTATGGGAAGATTTTGCTTTCTGGAACTTTGAATATCCGCAGTTGTATACCGATGGGGAAAATGTGGTGAGTTGGCAAACATTGCTCCGGGCAAATTTCAAACAACTCATCCAAGACCAAATCTTTTTATGGGTATTGGCTGCTTTAGGACTGGTGACCTCGCTGCTGCAGGGGCTGGATAAAAAACGGAAAATTGCTTTGCTTGCATTGACCTTTTTTTCTTTTTTGACCATAGTTCCGGGTCAAAGATTTTACCTGCATTATTGGATTCAGTTTGTACCCGTAGTCGCTTTACTACTGGCCCATTTATTTTTTCAACTGGAAAAACTGGGGCAAAATGGACGTTTTGCGGGCTTAAAAAACTTGAGTTTGCCGTTGGGTTTTGTTGTACTATTTTTAGCTACGGGATTGTCTGCTCCGGTTTTGCTCCAGGGAGAATCTACCTCCATCATGCGCAAACTGTTTGGAAGTAATCCCTTTGTTGAAGATGAAATTGTTGCGCGCCTGATTGAATCTGAGATCAAGCCCAATGAAACGCTTGCCGTGCTGGGTTCTGAGCCCCAAATTTATGTGTACCTCAAACGCAAGGCACCGAGTCGGCATTTTTATACCGCTTTTTTGTCGCGGCAGCACCGCCTTACCCGCAGCTGGCATGACGAAGCACTACAGGGCTTAACGACTCAAAAACCAGATTACGTAGTTTTTGTGCTCATGCCACTTTCCTGGATGCTCCGAGCGGATTCCAATCAAGGTTTTTATCAAAACGCCTACCGCTGGGTGATGGAAAACTACAGCCCCATTGCCTGGGCAGATTATGATGAGGTTAACAATCCTACCATTGTGACCGATGCTGCGGCCAGCACCTATAAGCCGCGCGGCAGTAGTTACATTATGGTGATGAAAAGAAAAAACTAAGCGGAGGGAGGCATGGCAAAATCGCAGCTCAATCCAGGCAGGCCACATTTGATCGAATTCCCCACCCACGGAGAATTAGCCATTGGTTATTTGGCCGTGGTGCAAATGCAGCAGGAGATTCCATTTGAGGTGAAGCGCATTTTTTGGACGTATTTTACGCCGCAGAGTGTGATCCGGGGGCGGCATGCCCACCATGCTACCTCCATGGTGCTGATTGCCGTACACGGGCGCATTGAGGTGCACACCGAAATGCTGGATGGGTACAAAAGCAGCTTTTTACTGGATCGACCGGATATTGGGGTCTTCCTACCACCCTTGACCTGGCACACCATGCAGTACAGCCATGATGCCGTGCAAGTGGTGCTAACGGATACGGAGTATACGTCGGAAGATTACATTCGGAGTTATGAGGAGTTTGAGGAATTGCGGAGAATCTAAATTCTCATCCATTTCCTCAAAAAATCCACTACTTTTGCCTCCCGAAACCAACTTTCCATAGCACTATGCCGCGCTTTTCCACGCTTACCCAAGTTCAAGACGCTATTCAGAGCGGAGCAACTACCCTCGTAGAAGTAGTAGATTATTACCTGGAGAAGATCCACGAGCATCGGGCACTGAACATCTACGTAGAAGTATTTGCGGAAGAAGCGCTGGAAAAAGCCCATCAGCTGGAGCAAAAATACCGCGAGAACCCGGCGCAAGTCGGGCGCTTGTTCGGCGCGGTGGTTTCAATCAAAGACGTCATTTGTTACCAGGGGCATACCGTGACGGCGGGTTCCAAAATTTTGGAGGGTTTTCAATCCCTTTTTTCTGCAACAGCGGTGGAACGCTTGCTGGCTGAAGACGCCATCATCATTGGGCGCACCAATTGTGACGAGTTTGCGATGGGTTCCACCAATGAAACTTCCTACTATGGCCCGGTGCGCAATGCCGCCGACCCGAGCAAAGTACCCGGCGGCTCATCCGGGGGGGCAGCGGTGGCGGTACAAGCCGATACCTGTTTGATCTCCTTGGGTACGGATACAGGTGGCTCGGTGCGGCAACCCGCGGCCTTGTGCGGGGTGATTGGCATGAAACCCACTTATGGACGCATTTCCCGCCACGGACTGCTGGCTTATGGTTCCTCGTTTGATCAAGTGGGCATTTTGGGTCACAGCGTTGAGGACATTGCCCTTACCCTGGAGATTGTGGCGGGCAAAGACGATTTTGATGCAACGACCACCCAAACGCCGCCGCCGCCCTATAGTCAAATGCTCGAGTTTAAAGGCCCGGTAAAAGTGGCCTATTTTGATACCGCCGTCAATCATCCGAGTTTGGATCCCGGTATCCGGGCGCATTGTCTGCGCATGATCGAGTGGCTGAAGGCCCAGGGCCACATCGTAGAAAGTGTTCCTTTTGATTACCTCGATTACATCATTCCGGCCTATTACGTGCTGACCACCGCCGAGGCGTCTTCCAATTTGTCGCGCTACGATGGCATTCGGTTCGGATACCGCAGCCCCAATACCCAAACCCTGGAAGAAACCTACAAAAAATCGCGCACCGAAGGGTTTGGACGCGAGGTGAAGCGCCGCATCATGTTGGGCGCTTTTGTGCTGAGTTCGGGTTATTACGATGCCTACTACACTAAGGCTCAAAAAGTGCGCCGCCTCATTTCCGATCAAACCAACGCCATTTTTGCTGAATACGATTTTTTATTGATACCTGCTGCACCTACCCCCGCCTGGGGTTTGGGTGAATCTTTGGAAGACCCGGTGGCGATGTATTTGGCTGATATTTTTACCGTGCAAGCGAATATGGTGGGTATTCCAGGGATTGCTTTGCCTGTGGGAACCCACGAAAGCGGGCTCCCGGTGGGTTTGCAGTTTATGGCAGGCAAACTGAAGGAGGCAGAATTGCTCGCTTTTGCCCAACAAATCAGCTCAAGCTATCCACAATAAACGGGCAGCAATTTTTTTCAAGCTCTTTCCACACATATTTTTTCAGACTTCTGATCAAATCCCCATCGAATATTTGATAATAATTTCTATATTTCATGCGCAAACTTGCATCCTATCAACCGTAAACCATCATGTGATGAAGAAGATTTTATTGCTCTGTGTGCTTTGTTTCACGGCTTTCCAATTCCAGGCACTTGCTCAAAGCGGGATGAGTGCCAAGGAGAAGAAAGAAGCCCAAAAGGAAAAGGAAGAAGCCGCTAAAATGGCTGCTGAAGAAAAGGAAGAAGCGGCTAAAATGGCGGCTAAAGAGAAAGAAGCGGCTGCCAAAGCCAAAGCAAACGCTTCCAAGGATGCGGCTAAAGCCAAAGCGGTAGCCGCCAAAGAAAAAGAGAAGGCCAAAAAAGAAACGGCCAAGGCCAAAGAGAAGGCTAAAAAGGAAGCAGCCAAAGCCAAGGAAATGGCCAAAAGAGATGCGCTGGATGCGAAGGAAGAAGCAGCCAGAGAAAAGGAAGACGCCAAAAGGGAAGCTGAAAAGGCGAAGGCCTTGGAAATGAAAGCGAAGGAGAAGGCCGCGAAAGAGGCGAAGAAAAATAATTGATCCCGTCGGGGCATTCGTCGGGCATCTCTATGTGGTGGATGCTCTTGTTGTAGGGGCATCCGCACATGGATGCCCCTACAACAACGGTATAAACGTAATTTCCACGCGCTGATTGGCCAAACGCCCGGCCAAAGTGGTATTACTAACCAAGGGCTGTTCTTTCCCCGTCCCCCGATGCCGAATGCGTTCAGCTGCAATTTGTGCATCAATGAGCAATTCGGCTATTTTTTCGGCTCGCCGGGCCGTCAGATCAGCGGCAAAGTTGTAGGTGCAGTTGTTGTTGGTATGCGCTACAATTTCTATGCCCAGTTGTGGGTTGGCATTCAAAAAAGAGGCCAAGCGATGGATTTCTGAATAGGCAGAAGAATCCAATTCAGCCTGATTGGATAAGAAAATGATGTTTTCCAGAATGATGGTTTTTTCAACAATGGGGTCAAAAAGCTGAATGTCTTGCTCCAGTTCATTGCCAGCAATCACCATCAATGTATCCAGGGTATACGAAGGCTCGATTTCGACGCTGTTGACCGGTCGATTTTGAAAATTGCGCTCAATGCGCCGTTGCCCTTCTACCTTTGTGCTGATTTCATTCTTGATGTGCAGCGACTGGGCAACCAACAAGCGATAATCCAACAATGCCCGCAAATAATTGCGCACTTCGTTTTTGATCAAAGTGGTCAGTTCCGCCTGGTTTTTTTGCAAATAGAGATTTGAAATATCGCGTGAAAAAACCTCCTGCCATTCGAAACAGGGGCTAAATACACCCTGCCACTTGGCCAATGCGGCTTCCGGGAGCAGCAAGATAGAAGGATTGTTGAGGATGCGCTCCTTTTCTCCTCGCCAGAGTGAGCGGTTTTCGGGCGCTATTTCTTTGTCTTGTCTTTTGATTTCCTCACCCAGCATTTGCAAAATGAGGGACTGAGTCGTTGTGGGCAAAATTTCCCAGCGTTGCTGGATAACAATGAGCCGCAGAAAGTCGTCAAAATCAGTAGGGATGGCTTGGGTCGGTGATTCGCGCTGAGCGGATGACGTACTTGTAGGGGGGCGAATTGGATCATCGTGGAAGAGCAACAATTGTTGTTTTTGGGAAGCTTCATAGTCGTCTTTCAATTTTTTCAGCCCCAACTCAGCCGTTTTGATCGAAATATTGCCTGGGATGGTATCATCCCGCAATTGGATGATGGCGTCTACGAACTTTACCCGTTCTTTCTCCAAAACTTTGATTTCAAGCGTTTTTTGGTTAAATGCCAACTGCAGGGCCTCAATTTCACCCTCTACCTGTCGATAAGTAGGGTTGGCCGTCAAAAGCGCCATTTGCTCACTTCCTTTGTCTTCAGCCTCAATTTCCAGGGCTCCTTTGCGGAGTAAGTTGTAGGTAGGCGAAAAAAATTGCTCCGATAACGCGTTGATGCTCATTGCTGCGTTGCGTGGCAGCAACAATTGGTATTTACCTTGCTGGTTACTAATGGCGACGCGACTGACCCTGCGATTGTTCACTGGGTCAAAATAATTCAGGTTTACACTAACATTGGCGGCCGGGGCCTTCGATTGGGGTAAATATACTTGACCCTTGATGAGAATGACCGACTGAGGCCTTAAGGTGGCGGGTATATTGGTTGAGCGAATGACAGGGGTTTTGTTTTCCAGGGTACTCCACCAGGCTTTAGCCCCCAATACAGAAGTTGTAAAGCCCCAGTCATCATTACGGGTGTTGAAACTTTCGCCCAGGTTTATGGGAGGGCTCCACTCCGACCAGGAATTGGCAGCTCTGCGGCTCATGAACAAATCTTGGCCGCCAAAACCGGGATGACCATTGGAGGAAAAATAGAGGGTTTGGCCATCCGCGGCCAAAAAAACGCTACTTTCCCTACCATTGGTGTTGATGCCTGGGCCCAGGCTTTGCAGGTTTTTCCAGGACAGTGGGCCTTCGCGTTGTGCGACGTAAATATCGATTTGTTGCTGGGTGCTATCGGGGTGAAAAATGCACAACAGCAGGGTTTGGCCATCATTGCTGACAAAGCCGTGGTGGATTTGAAACAAAGAGTCCCAGGGCTCGATACGCATGATTTGTGGTGCCGACCAAGTTCGAAAATTGAGGCTAGATTGGGCGATGGCTTTTTTCCCCTCTTCATCTTCCAGCAAGAGGAACATTTCGTTTTCGTCCAGATTGATGGCTAAACATTGGTCAGCCTGATCCGAGTTGATGGGCATACCTGCATTCACTGGGCGACTCCATTGGTTGTCCCCCAAATATTGGCAGATCCAAATATCTGCCAGGTTCTCTCGCCCATAATTGGCGTGATTGCCCGTTTCACTGTACAACAAGAGGCTACCATCCGGGCTAAGCACGGGGGCATAATGCGGGTAAGTATGGAGATAATCTACACCCATACGTCGGATATCTTGTGCATATAGCCCGGTTTGACCGAGCCACAAACACAAAATAAGCGACGAGATATGGATATAGAATGACATATGCGGTTGTTTTCCCTCACTGCTAAACGTCATAGGTGATTTCCACTTCGGGGGAAGTCGGATGGGACTGGCAGGTTAAGATAAAACCATTGCTTACTTCCTCATCGTCCAGTGCATAACAGGCGTCCATTTTCACCGAGCCTTTGAGCACTTTGGCCATACAACTGGAACAAGCACCAGAAGTACAAGAATAGGGCGGATCGAGCTTTTGGTCGAGTAAGGCATCCAAAATGGTTTTGTTGGGCGGAACCGGAGCCGTATGGACTTTCCCATTCAGTGTAGCGATGACCTGGGCGCCACTTGCGCCTACCACATGAGGAGCACTAGGGTCGATATTGGCGGTAAAATGCTCTACGTGAATGTGTTTTTTATCTATACCCTGGGCGTGAACAGCTTTTTCAACGGCATCGATCATCGGACCCGGGCCACATATAAAATAGTCGGCTTCACGGGCATTATTGGGGTGATCCAACAAAAAGCGATGGATGGAATTGGCATCGATGCGGCCGGTTAATCCTTCCCAGGCAACGGTACCTTTGGCAAAAAGACCCGACAATCCTTTGGGTTTTTCCCGTTTGGGCTGGCTGAGGGTATGCGTAACACTCAATTGGCCTTCATAACGCTTCAAAAGTTGATCCAGCTGGGTTTTAAAAAGAATCGAATCTTCGTTACGGTTGCCATAAAGCAGATGTACCGCGCTTTGGGGTTCTTCTTCCAAAATGGTTTGTAAAATTGACATTAAAGGTGTGATTCCACTGCCCGCCCCAAACAGGTAATAGGTCTTGCGCTGATCAGGATTCAAAGCGGGTGTAAAACGGCCATCTGGTTGCATCACTTCCACGGTCTGTCCAACCTCGAGATTTTCATTGATGTAGGTAGACACCAACCCTTTTTTTACCTTTTTTACTGTTACCGCGATGTCATGCTCCAAAGGGCTGCTGCACATGGAATAAGCCCGGCGTACTTCCTTGCCGTTGAGCGAAAATTTTAAGGTGAGGTATTGTCCGGCTTTGTAGGCAAACTCAGATTTTATATCTTCGGGAATGCTAAAGAAAACGGTAACTGCATCGCTCGTTTCCGGGCGAACTTCCTTGACCGTTAACGTAAAGAATTTCTTGCTCATGTATGGATAGTTGACGAGTTGGAAAATTTCCAACTCTAACATTCATTATTGGTTTCGGTTTTGAGGAGGCAAAAATAATTAAATGTTCGGAGTTAGCGAGGAACAAAAGTCAGTACGTACAAGTATTTACCTATGAAATGGAGCAATTGGAAGTACCTTATCGCTTATTTGGCCCCTTTGGCTACCTTATGGGGCTTGTTTGAACAGGGACATTGGTCGTTCGCCGGGATCTACGTCGGCTTTGTGATGATTCCGTTGTTGGAAATTGTCAGCCCACAATCTGCTTATAATTTGACTCCAGCCGAAGAGGAACAAAAGGGCAAGATGGGGGTCTTCGACCTCTTACTCTACCTCAATATTCCTTTGCTTTATGCTATCCTGCACGTCTATTTTCAACAAGTGTTTGCGGGTACCGCCCAAACCTACGAATTGGTGGGCATGACTTGTAGCGTCGGGTTGATTGTAGGAACGATTGGTATCAATGTGGCGCATGAGTTGGGGCACCGCAGCAAGCCTGTTGAACAGCGGATGGCCAAAATTTTACTCCTGAGTGCCTTGTACATGCACTTTTTTATTGAACACAACCGGGGACACCACAAGCATGTGAGCACTGATGCTGACCCCGCTTCGGCCCGTTATGGAGAAAGCCTCTATGCATTTTGGGTGCGCTCGGTATGTGGTTCCTGGCGCAATGCCTGGAAATTAGCAGCCGAACGTTTGAATAAAGAAGGAAAATCCAATTGGTTCAGTTGGCAGAATGAAATGTTGCGGTTTCAGGTATTTCAGGTAGGCTACTTGCTCAGTATTGGTCTTATTTACGCCTGGTGGATGGTGGGTTACGCAGTGGCAGTTGCCGTTTTTGGCTTTTTATTGCTCGAATGTGTCAACTACATCGAACACTATGGCCTGCGCCGCACGGTGTTGCCCAATGGCCGTCCAGAACCTGTACAGCCCTGGCATTCCTGGAATTCTGACCACGAGCTGGGCCGCATTTTTTTGTACGAATTGACCCGGCATTCCGATCACCACTTTAAAGCCAGCCGCAAGTACCAGGTTTTGCGCCATTTTGACCAAAGCCCACAATTGCCTTTTGGCTATCCAACTTCCATCATCATTGCTTTGTTCCCCCCTTTGTGGTTCTTGTTGATGAACCCACGCGTGAACAAAGAACAGGCCCGGCAAAGACCACCGGAATCCGCAATTAATTTATGACCGACCGCAGATCTATCTTATGCAGCAGCAATACGGCAAACTTTTTTTGATTCCGGTACCTTTGGGCGAAAACGCCGCTCAAACGATTCCAAACTATGTGACCGAAATCATTCGGCAACTGGACTACTTTATTGTAGAACGAGCCAAAACGGCCCGTTTTTTCATCAAAGCCGCACAGCATCCGCGCCCGCTACCGGAATTGGAAATGGTGGAACTGAGTGAACACACCAAAGAAACTGAATACCGCCAGTTTTTGGCTCCAGCTACCCGGGGGCGAAACATTGGGCTCATGTCAGAAGCGGGGTGCCCGGGCGTAGCTGATCCTGGTGCTGTGGTGGTGGAATTGGCTCATCGGCAGGGTATACAGGTGGTTCCTCTAGTGGGGCCATCTTCAATCTTACTGGCATTGATGGGTTCAGGAATGAATGGGCAAAAATTCAGTTTTCAGGGTTATTTGAGCGCCAAAAAAGAAAATCTGGGCCAACAGCTCAAACGATTGGAACAATTGGCCCAAAAGGAAAACTGTACCCAAATTTTTATAGAAGCGCCTTACCGGAATCAGCAGATTGTGGAGGCTGCACTCAAAAATCTTGCGCCACAAACCCGCCTCTGTATTGCAGTGGACTTGACCCTGCCCACTGAATTCATTCAAACCCGCAAGATTGAGGAATGGAAACGCAATCCTCCGCTGGATTTACACAAGCGGCCAGCGATTTTTTTGCTGGGTTGAGAACAGCTTAAGCCATCCCCACCTGCTCCTGATGCTTCCACATCTCCTGAAACGCCGAGCTGTTTTCCCGCAGGTACTCAAAGGTGCCCTCGTCCACGACCCGGCCGTTTTCCATGACGTAAACGTAGTCGAAATGCACCAATAAATGCAGGCGGTGCAAAGCCGAAACGATGGCCTTATCGGCAAAATCGTGGAACATGCGCTCGTAAATCAGTAATTCCGTTTTGGGATCTACGCTGCTGGTTGGTTCGTCGAGCAGGATGATCTCGCTGTCCTTGGCTGCCAATACACCACGGGCCAGAGCCAGGCGTTGTTTTTGCCCACCAGAAAGGTTCACCCCTTTTTCACGGATATTGGATTGTAAACCCGAAGGCAATTGTTCCACTACTTCGGTAAAATGAGCCGTTTCACAAACCTTCATGACTTCTTCATTGCTGAATGGAAGCCCCAGGGTGATGTTGTATTCAATGGTGTTTTCAAAAATTTCGGGCTCTTGGGGGAAAAGGGTGATGTAATCGGCCAAAACGTCCAGTTTATCGTAGGTTTGACTGTCAACTGCCAATTGTAAATTCGCTTTGGGAGGATACAAGCCCCGCAGGATGGCCAATAAGGTGCTTTTGCCACTGCCACTTTCGCCGATCAGGGCGATGCGTTTGCCCCGCTCAATTTGGATGTTTACATCAAATAGCCCCGGGCGGTACTGGCCTTCAGTGGGTGTTTCATCCAGTTCGTGGACGTAATTGAGATTGCGGAGTTGGATGGTTTTCCAGCGGTGGGGCAAGTTTTCTGGCGATTCTGGCAGGTGTTGCTGCTCGTAAGCCTCAAAAATATTTTTAGCAGTTTGTACATTGGTGTGGTGATTCACAATTTGATTGTACTGCCAGGCAATGTCGTGAAATACACTGGTAAATCTTTGCACATAACCTGTCAAGGTAACCAGCCCCCCGATCAAAAAAAGTTGGCCCGGGACATAATTTTGGTAGATATAACCCAACATGATGGTACAATAAATCACGACGACGATACTGTCCACCACAAACCATTTGAGTTCGTTGACCACGATTTTTTTTCGGAAAGGAAAAAAAATATCCGCCACTTTTTGCAAAAGGCCACTCTCCATGCGCTTTTCCAGACGCAGCGTGATGACTGTAATGATGTTGGAGAGGCTGTCGAAGAGGGTAGCCGACACCACGTGCTCTTTTTCATTGGTTTCTTTTTGGTAGCGGATATAGGGCTTGTCAAACACAAAAATGATGTACAAGGCGATCACACCCAGTAAGATAGCAATGGAACCAAACAGCGGAGAAAAATAAAGCATAGCTGCAAAGGAAAAAACAAACTTGGCAAAAGCGTGAATATACATGTGTCCATCCTGGAAAAACTCCTTCAATGCCTCGTAAGCCTTGCGTACGCGGTTGATGGTAGATCCACTGTGGTTGTCCTGGTGCCATTTGACGGGTAGGCGCAGGGCTTTGTGATAGAGTTCCTGCAAAAAATTCTGACTCAGATTGAACGCCAAAGTTTGTTCCTTGATCCGGGCAAAACCGTGAAATCCCCAATCGCTGAAATGCAGGATCAGGTACGCCCCAACGTACAACCAGGCCACATGCAACACATCGGTGCCTTTTTGTTGCAGCTCGTTGACCAACCAACCCCAAATAATCGGTGTTCCCGCATTGACAATGTTGCTGGCTGCAAACATGCTGTAGATCAGTAGGTATCGACCACGTTCCTGTTTGGCATATTTCCAGGCGGTAATCATTAAAGAAATGTAGGGATTGCGGGCGATGGAACGGAACATGGCAAGAGTTTTATACCGGTTTCTAAGTACCTTTCGCCCCAATGAACCAGATCTTTTCAGAAAAAGTTTCCGTTCAAGGGGTTACTTTGTCTGCCAAATTGACATCTGCACCGATTTGTAGCAGCCTTGGCACAACCTTTGACTAAAGGAGCTGTACACAAGCCTATTTTTTCCAGAATTATAAAAATCAAAACCATTATGGCAGCAAAGGAAATTACCCTCAGCAGTGTGGCTCAGGAAAAGCTCAAAAACGGTATCGACAAACTAGCCAATGCCGTAAAAGTAACCTTGGGTCCGAAAGGCCGCAACGTGGTCATTGAGAAAAAATTCGGTGCACCTCAAGTCACCAAGGACGGGGTAACCGTAGCCAAAGAAATAGAATTGGAAGACACCCTGGAAAACATGGGTGCCCAAATACTCAAGGAAGTAGCCTCAAAAACCGCCAGCTTAGCCGGGGATGGCACGACCACTGCCACAGTATTGGCTCAAGCCATCATCACCTCTGGGATGAAAAGTGTTACTTCTGGTGCCAATCCAATGGACCTTAAGCGCGGCATCGACAAGGCGGTTAAAGCAGTGGTCGCCAACATCAAAGAGCAGGCGGAATTGGTTGGAGACGATTACAGCAAGATCAAGCAGGTTGCTGCGATTTCGGCCAACAACGAGGAAGAAATTGGCGAATTGATCGCCGATGCGATGAAGCGCGTAAGCAAAGATGGCGTCATCACCATCGAAGAAGCGAAAGGAATGGAAACTTTCGTAAAAGAGGTGAGTGGCATGCAGTTCGATCGGGGATACCTTTCACCCTACTTTGTGACGGATCCGGAACACATGTTGGCCGAATACGACAATCCCTTCATCCTGATCCACGATAAAAAGATTTCCAACGTCAAGGATATTTTGCCCATTCTGGAAAAAACCTCCCAAATGGGTCGCCCCCTCGTGATCATTGCTGAAGATGTAGATGGTTCTGCCTTGAGTACTCTGGTGGTCAACCGTTTGCGCTCTGTATTGAATGTGGTAGCCGTAAAAGCACCCGGGTTTGGTGATCGCCGCAAAGCCATGTTGGAAGACATCGCCATTCTTACCGGAGGAACCGTAGTGAGTGACGAGCAGGGGTATATGTTGGAGAATACCGACATCACCATGCTGGGTCAGGCCGAAAGAGTCTCGATCGACAAAGACAATACAACCATCGTGAACGGCAAAGGCCTGGAAGATGGGGTTAAAGCCCGCGTAAGCCAAATCCGTTCACAAATTGAAATTACGACTTCTGATTATGATAAAGAGAAGTTGCAAGAGCGTCTGGCCAAACTGGCGGGTGGGGTAGCCGTGTTGAACATCGGCGCGACCACCGAGATGGAAATGAAAGAAAAGAAAGACCGTGTTGATGATGCATTACACGCCACCCGCGCTGCGGTGGAAGAAGGCATCGTGGCTGGAGGCGGAGTAGCGCTGGTTCGTGCCATCAAAGCCCTAGTCAATTTGAAAGGGGTCAATGAAGACGAAAATACCGGCATCGATATCGTACGCAAAGCCCTGGAATCGCCCCTGCGCACCATTGCTGAAAACGCCGGAGTGGAAGGCTCAGTAGTACTCCAAAAAGTACTGAATGGCAAGAAAAGCTACGGCTATAATGCCCGCACTGACATATTCGAAGATTTGATGGCGGCCGGGGTAATCGACCCCGCGAAAGTTACGCGGATCGCGTTGGAAAATGCGGCTTCCATTGCAGCGATGGTGCTGACTACAGAAGCAACCATCAGCGACAAGCCAGAGAAGAAAAGTGCAGGTGGTGCTGGACATCATCACCATCATGATGATTACGGGATGTAGTTCCGTTGAAATAGAGCTAGTGAAGAGTCGGTTCGGGGTGTCCTGGATCGGCTCTTTTTGTTTTTAGACTGTGCTCATGATAATAATTCAAGCCTTTTTCACGTCCAAGACAATACAAATCCGATCGCAATGGATAAGAAACCAAAAAAACAAACGCCCCCGTACCGGAAACTCCGTGGCTATGCATTTGACCCTTCCCTGTCCCAACGCATCGACACGGCCTTTATCAACGATATTGTGTATAGAGTGCCCTGGGAAGATGATCTGGCTTTGGGGCCTTGTGGCGAGTACCTGGAAGTAATTGATTACGACCCCAGCGTGGATCAGTTTTATGAACCTGTCAACTTGCAAGACCCCTTTGTTTTGGCCCAGGACGGCCTCAATCCCAGTGAAAGTAACCCCAAGTTTCACCAACAGATGGTGTATGCGGTGGCGATGACCACGATTAAGAACTTCGAAAGATCACTGGGCAGAAAAATCCTCTGGAGTTTTCGCCAAATTACTCCCCCTTCAACCCAACGGCGAGGCGACGGCTACCTGGCATCATCTGAAAGCGCAGTCGACAAATATGGGTACGTCAAGGCACTCAGGGTGTACCCACATGCCTTTAGAGGAGCCAATGCCTATTATAGTCCCTTGAAAAAAGCCCTGTTGTTCGGTTATTTTTCTGCCCAACCTGCCGATGTAACCTTGCAAATGCCCAATGCATTGGTATTCACCTGCCTGAGTCACGACATCATTGCCCACGAAACAACCCACGCCATTTTGGACGGGATTCATAGCCAATTTACTGAAAACAGTAACAAGGACACCCTCGCTTTTCATGAAGCATTTGCCGATATCGTGGCCTTGTTTCAACACTTTACGTTCCCGGAAGTACTGAAACATCAGGTGGCCAAAACCAAAGGTAATCTTTCGGGCGAAAACTTGTTGGGGCAGTTGGCGCAGGAATTTGGCTCTTCCATTGGACGGTATGGTGCTCTACGCGATGCCTTGGGCGAGGTGGATCCATTGACCCGTGAGTGGAAACCCCGGGTGCCAGATGGCAATGAGTACCAAAAAATTGTCGAGCCACACGAACGAGGCAGTATTTTGGTTTCGGCGGTTTTTGAAGCGTTTATCAACATTTACAACCGGCGCACGGCGGATTTGCTGCGCATTGCTACCTCTGGTACTGGTATATTACCAGAAGGGCAGTTGCATCCTGATTTGGTCAACCGCCTGGCGGAACAAGCGACAAAATCGGCCAAGCACATTTTACAGATGTGCATTCGGGCGCTGGATTATTGCCCGCCTTTGGACATCAATTTTGGTGATTTTTTGCGTGCCGTCATCACTGCCGATCGGGATTTGATCCCCGAAGACAACCGCGATTACCGACTGGCTTTTATCGCTGCTTTTCGGCGGCGGGGCATTTATCCACTGGGCATCAAATCACTTTCCGAAGAAAGTTTGTCCCATCCGATGGTCAATTTTTACCACCTGGGCAAAGAACAAGAGATGTTTCAGCGCTTGAGGGATTTTTTCCGCGAGTTTAAAAACGAAATATCCTATCTGGAAAACCGCGAAGAGATTTTTGGGAAGACCAAAAATTACATCGTTGGAAACCAGGACATCGAAGCCGGACCCCTGTTTGACGGCATTCGCAAAACCCTCTATGAAAAAATTGAAAACTCGCTTGAGTTTGAAAAATTGACCGGGCTGGTTTTTTCCAAAAACTGTGAAGCCGTGGGGGTACGGAGGTCCAATTCCTATTCTGGGGACGGCCCTTCTTTTTTTGTCCACACCATGAACCTTTCGTCCAGGGTAGGCCCAGATGGAGAAAAAAGCAACCAGATCATCCTAACGCTTACCCAGCGCGCCGGGATTAAAGTAGGGAGCACCGGGAAAATTGAACCCTTTGTGTTGAACAAAGAAAACCCCTATAAAAACCTGGAGGGGGGATTCATCATGCGCGGTGGAGTAACCCTGATTTTTGATTTGGATGATTTCAGACTCAAGTACATCATCAGCAAACCCTTGCTGGATGTAAAAAAGCTAGAAAAAAAGGTGTATCAAATTGACGAAAAACGTGCATTGCAGCTGTATAACTACTACCATGAGGACGGAAATGGTGCAGATGTATACAAAGCTTATTTCGAGCGCAGCAATCTGTTTCCCTCTTTTGAACCGTTTGCCTTTCTTCACAACCATTAACAACCCCGCCCATGGCAACTCAACATGTCAATAAAATAACGGTATTCATGTACCGCCCAGGTGGAACCGGCGATTGTTTTCTCCTACAATTTAAAAAGGGCAATCAGGTAAGTTTCAACCTGATGATTGATTGTGGCTGTATCACTGGGGGCAAACAAAACTTTATACCCATACTGGATGACCTTACGGCCAAAACCAAAGGCAAAATTGACCTCTTGGTGCTTACCCACGAGCATGCCGACCACATCAATGGTTTTACCAGTGTGGCCGAAAAATTTGTAAACCTTACCATTGCCAAGGTTTGGTTTGCCTGGACTGAAAACAAGGACGACCCCGAGGCCAATAACTACCGGCAGCACCATACCGAACAAAAAATGGCACTGGCACAGGCCACCACAAAATTGAATAAATTAGAACGAGACCATTACTTCCACAAACTGCTGGAACTTGAAAATCAGGGCGAGGAACTGGCGGATGGGATCCACCATTTCATCGATTCATTGAATGGGCTCAATGGCTTAAACGAAGCGACGATGGCTGCCAATGGCCCAGAAACGATGGAAGACATCCTGAGGCGATTAAAAATTATCGACAGCAACACCGTGGTGGAGTACCGTTACCCTGGTCAAACCCTGGAAGATGTGCTGGGTGCCGAAGGCATTCGTTTTTTTATCCTCGGTCCGCCCAAAAGCCTGGATTTGTTGAGCAAGGAAGAGGGTAAAAATGAGGGGTATGAAAAAAGGGAAAACAAAAGCACCACCAATCTAGCGTTCATCGAAGCCTTTTCGGTCAGTGAAGACAATGCCCAGGATCACATTCCCTTTGAACCGGACTTCTTTTTTGCGGCAACACCCACCGACGCTTTTGTTGAATTTAAAGAAAAATACCATGCTGATGAGCAGGCCTGGCGCAAAATTGACCACGACTGGCTCTTTGGCGGGGCGGAACTGGCGTTGAGACTGGAACAAAGCATCAACAACACCAGCTTGGTCATGGCCATCCAGTTCAAAGACAGTGAAAAAATACTGCTGTTTCCCGGAGATGCGGAATACGGGAACTGGTTGAGTTGGCACGACCCACAGCTAAATTGGTCTTTTGTCAAAAACAACGTGTTACAAACCGTCGGGGTGGATTACATTTTTAAAAATACCGTTTTATACAAAGTAGGTCACCACCTTTCGCAAAATGGCACGGGCAAGGAAATAGGATTAGAACAAATCAAACACCCAGAGCTGGCGGCAATGGTGACACTGGATTTTAAAAAAATCCTCCCTGGGTGGCTCAATACCATGCCAAATGACTTCATCGGTGCCGAACTCATCAATAAAACCAAAGGAAAACTGTTCTTTTCTGGTGCCTACGAGCCGATCCTGAAAAACATTCAAACCCCGCGGGTGTCCATCAATGCCAATCACCTCAAAGAAACGGTGAAGAATAATAAAAAATTTGTGGGCAAAATTGCGGTGGAGTACAGTGTGAAAGGCTAAGTCTTATCGTGCTGCAAACGAAAAAGCCGCCTCCCCAAAAACATGGAGAGACGGCTTTTTTATGTCCCAGTGCACCCAAAGGTGCAGTGCTGTAAGCTTATTCAGCTACGACTTCGAAAGTAACCTGGCCTACTACATCACGAGAAAGTTGAACCTGAGCCGTATAGGTGCCCAGTTCTTTTATCTCTTCGGTGAAAGTTACTTTGCGGCGCTCAATTTCCAGATCCAATTGCTCCTTGATGGCCGCAATGATTTGTACGTTGGTAACGCTACCGAAAATTTTACCACTTTGACCAGCTTTAGCACCAATTTTGATGGTTTGGCTAGCCAATTGAGCGGCAATGGCTTCGAATTCGGCGCGGCGTGCGGCCTCTTCTTCTTCTTCAACGCGCTTAATGTCGTCGATAGAAGCCACGTTGGTTTTGTTGGCTACACGAGCCAAGCCCTGCGGAATCAAGTAGTTGCGTCCGTAACCATTTTTTACGGAAACTACTTCAAAACGATCCCCCAGTTTATCAATATCTTTAAGCAGAATAACTTGCATGATTGATGATGATTTTGAGATGTTGAATACCCGAGGGCATTCTTAAATCAAATCGCTGTAGACCGAAATAAATTATTTCAGCAAATCGGCTACATAGGGCAGCAATGCCAGGTGACGCGCACGTTTAACCGCTGTAGCCACTTTGCGTTGGTATTTCAGAGAGTTGCCCGTGATGCGGCGAGGCAGAATTTTGCCTTGCTCGTTGATGAATTGGAGCAAAAAGTCGCCATCTTTGTAATCGATGTACTTGATGCCAAACTTGCGGAAGCGGCAGTATTTCTTGCGCTTCTGTCCAATCTTTGGATTGCTGAGGAACTTAATATCGTCCTTATTTGCCATTGGTTGTTGTCTTTTGGAAGGTTAGCAATGTGATTACTCTGCTGTTGGTTCAGTAGCAACTGCAGGTTCCTGATCAGCCGGAGCTGGAGCTGGGCGGCGTGGGCCACTGTTGTTCCCTCTACGGTCGTTGCGATCATTTCTGTCGTCACGTCTTTCCTCAACTACCTTCTTCTTTTTCACAGTACCAATCAAGCCTTTGCGCTTGTCTTCATTGTACTTAATGCCGTACTTGTCAAGTGCTACGGTCAAAAAGCGAATGATACGCTCATCGCGGCGGAACGCAAGTTCAAAATCGTTGATCAAGCTGCCATCAACAGCTTTGAATTCAACACAATAGTAGGCCCCGGAATGACGCTTGCCAATGGCGAAAGCCAATTGACGCAAGCCCATCTCGTTAATATGCACGATCTCGCAGCCTTTGCTTTTGAGGAGATCGACATATGTCTGAGCAGTCGCCTTGATTTCTTCAGACGCCAGCACGGGGTCAACGATGAATGTTACTTCGTAATTTCTCATCGGATTCAGACATATTTGGTTATCAAAAATTTGGGCTGCAAAGGTAAAAATTGTTTTTATAAAAACAAATAAAAAATCCGTAGGGGAATTCCTTTGTGGATGCCCCTACGGATTTTTTATTTGGATGCCCTACGGGCGACCACGCAGGAGCGCCCCTAAGGGCGTTCTACCGCCGAAACGATCATTGAATGGTCGTAATCTCCTCTAATGATTGGCGATTGCAGATTACCCGTAAACGAACGCACATTGCTGTACACAAAATCAAACAACTCCTGGATGGTTACTTTTTTGTCGCGGTTGGAATCAGCCTCACCTTTTAAGCCCCGGATAAGAAAGTGGCTGAATACGCCTTGGCGCAGGCCACTGGCTTCTAAAGAGGTTTCTTCCGATTTGGAAGACATGATCAACGCTGTACCTGCCTGAGCCTGAGCCAACTGATTGTAAAATCCTACAATGGTATTTTGGGTAGACTGCACCGAGCGCGCCGCCAACATGCTTCCGGAATGACAAGCATCGGCAATGCAGAGTTTGTACTTGGCCGGGCTCTTTTTGAGCATATCGTTGATTTCCTGGTGGAAGATTTTATTGTCAATACCATTGTAATCGATGGGCAAAAAGGCACCGGGAAGGCCGTGACCAGAAAAGTAAAGCAGCACAAAGTCATTGGGGCCAGCTTTGTAAAAAACCTCGCGCATAGCGTTGAGTATATTTTGGCGGGTTGCTGCTTCATCAATCAGGAGTTTGATTTGTTCATCGGCAACAGCACCACCTTCCGGGCTTTTAAGGAACGCGTAGATGCGGTAGGCATCATCATCGGTAAAGCGTAAGGTAGGCATGTCTTTGTAAGAAGCGACCCCGATGATGACCGACCAGATTTTGATGCCAGGGCCTGCAAGACTGGGCTGGCTGGTGGGGTTGGCAATTTCTGATTCCAGGGTTTGAACCGGTTTTCCTTCTTTCCAAAAGCCTATTTTTTTGCGGCCATCGGCATAAGTATAGGTCCCCCGACCTTGTGCATTGCCTTTTTCGAACATGCCTTCGTAGCGACTGGAGGTGCCGTCTTTGTGTTGGTAAATGGCTACTCCCTGACCATGTGAAAGACTATCCTTAAATGGGCCGATGTACCGGCTTCCGTCCATGTAGACGTAAGTCCCGTAACCATTGATGCAATCGCCGGAAATGCAACCAGTCTGGCGTAAAGGATTTTTACTGGCTAAAACAGGGACAGCGCCCGGATTTGTTCCCGAACTTATATAGGTGTTTTCTTTCCAGACCCCGGTTTTTTTCACGCCCCGATCGTCAATGAACATTCCGGAGCCATCCATTTTATTGTTTACCCAGCGCCCTTCATAAATTGATTTGTCGGGATTGTATACTTTGCCAAAACCGTTGCGGTTGCCATTTTTAAAATCGCCCAGGTAAATCATGCCATCGGGGTACAATTTGATGCCATTGCCCTCAAAACAATTGCCCGATATACAGCCCGGTTTGAATTTGATGGCGTTGCCATCCAAAAGCAAATTCAAGTTGGCCATGGGTTTGGTCAATTGCCCCTCTTTCCAAATGCCTTGTTCTATCTTGCCATCTCCCATCAGGCGAATGCCTTCGCCTTCATACCGGTTGTTTTTCCAATAACCCATGTAGTTGCCATCATTGGGCAAGTACAAAAAGCCAAAACCTTCCCGTCTGCCACTTTTAAATTCACCGACGTAGCGCGAACTACTACTGGGGTAGTACATCACACCACTACCGTCGATGCAATTGCCCGTGATGCACTGGGCCATACCTATTTGTAGGCTTAAGGTTACTACTGATGATAAGCAGAAAATGAGCTTCTTCATGGTGGAAATAATTTGTGGGGTAGAGTTCCTTTACCAAATATTTAAACAACTATTAGGTCGTTATTCTCTAATCAATGCAAAAGGCATTGCCTGGTCAAAAGTGCCAAACAACAATGGTGTTTGTATATTGGCCGTATACGTACGCACATTGCGTTGTACATAGTCAAATGCTTCCTTGATGGTTATCAGGTTGTTATGGTCTTGATCAGCAGGACCTTTTAAGCCCTTGATTAGAAAGTGGCTGAATACTCCTGATCGCAAACCATTGTCTTCAAGTGAATATTCTTCACTTTTTGAGGACATGAACAGTGCAGTACCCCCTTTGGTACTTACAAATGCCCGATAAAACTTTTCAAGTTCGAGGTGAACAGGAGTCCGAGGATTGCCAATACTACCTGCATGACAGGCGTCAGCGATTATGATTTTGTGCTTAGCGCGGCTTTTTTCGATGATATTTTTTAATTCCTCGTGTTGAATGCCATTGTTGTATCCATCGTAATCAACGGGCAAAAATGAGCCTTCAATGCCGTGGCCGGAAAAATAGAAAAAAATCACATCATTATCATCAGCTTTTTGATAAAGCGTGTTCATAGCCGAGAGGATTCCACTGCGGGTGGCATCTTCATCGATCAAGAGCCGAATCTGACTTTCGGGTACAGCACCACCCTCGGGGCTGCGCAAAAAAGCATAGACCAGGTAAGCATCATCATCGGTAAAACGCAAGGAAACCAGGTGGTTGTATTGTGCTGCACCTATTACTACGGCCCAAATCTTTACGTCTGAAGTGGGTTTGCCTGAAGGTGGTTTTGTCCCAGCACTGGGTTTTTGGGTCTCTTCAAATATTTTTTGTACAGGCAACCCTTTTTCCCATAATGCGGTGAGGATGCGGCCATCGCGGTAATACATGATCCCACGGCCCTGGGGGCTGTTGCTTTTCCAACCCCCCTCGTACCGATCACCCGAGGGGTAAAAAGTTTTTCCCAAACCCTCAGGGTTGCCATTGGCGAAATAACCGATGTAACGGGTTCCATTCCGGTAAACAAACTGCCCCAATCCAGTAGCACAATACTCCACATTACAATTGCGGTACTGGAGGGTATCATCAGGAAGGGCGACCTGATTTTGTAGAATTTCCAGTCGACTAGCCCCTAAAAAACGGCCTTGATCCCAAATGCCAGCCAGTGGCGCTCCGGTTGTTGTACTGAGGGTGCCACTGCCATGTGGCTTGCTATCTTTCCATTCTCCCACATATTTATCCCCATTGGCGTAGATCATGGTGCCTTTTCCCCCAAATTTTCCCAGTTGAAAATCACCTTCGTAGCGGTCCTTATTGGCTAACGTGAGTACCCCTTTGCCTTGTGGCTGGCTGTTGTACCATTGGCCTTCGTATTTCGAGCCGTCGATGTAGGTCATGGTGCCTGTGCCCTGGATTGCATTGGATTGGAATTCGCCTAAGTATTCGTCGCCAGTGGCAAATTTGTAACGGCCTCTACCTTGACGCACCTGGTTGCGCCATTCACCGCTGTACCGGTCTCGATTGGGGAAGTCCATCGTTCCCAAGCCATGGATTTTCCCAGCCTGGAAAACACCTTCGTAAACGGATCCATTGGGAAGTATACACTTCCCAAATCCGTTTTCGCAATTGCCTTTAATGCACTTAAAAGACGGATTTTGAGCATTTAACACCAGGGTGACCCACAGTAGGCTCCACACGCAGCACAACATCTTCATACCTGAAACGGAGTTAATTGTATCAATCAAAGCGATTCTCCAAAAAAACATAGCGTAAGGTTCATCCAGATTGTGTTGTTTTTTATTGAAGATTGAATAATTTTATTAACCTGTAATGGGTTATCCATATTGCTCGGTTTTTTGGCTTTAAAGAAATTTTAAGTCAAATGTAAACCGTTATCATTTTTTTTGATCGCGCACTGATCAGGAATATTAATTTTGCAGAAAAAAACAACTGAAGGTTATGAAAAGATTCTTTCTCTTCCTCATGGTGGCTACGACCCTATTTGCTTGCAACAGCACCAAGAACAGCGTAAGTGACAAAGGTGATGGCAAACACTTTGGCGCAAAAATAAAGCCAACTGGCGCTATTTCTTACGATGCCCTGCTTGCGGAGCTTGATGCCAAAGATTCACTGAAAGTAAAAGTGGTAGGAAAAGTAGAAGGGGTATGCCAAGTCAAAGGCTGTTGGATGAACATCATCTCCGATGCAGAGGGCAAGCCCAAAATGTTTGTCAAATTTAAGGATTACGGCTTCTTTATGCCTAAAGACATTTCTGGCCGCAAAGTCGTGATGCAGGGCATGGCCTACCGCGAAGTGACGCCAGTAGATGAGCTTCGCCACTATGCCGAAGACGCAGGTAAATCTGCTGCGGAGATCGCCTTGATCACCAAACCTAAAGAAGAATTGAAGTTTATGGCTTCTGGTGTAGTTCTTTTGGATTGATTTTAATTTTCTTGTTTATATTTGTCAAGTGACTTAGCGTTGGTTTTCAATTTTGCTGTTCTGCTAAGGATGGATTGTTAATCGCACCATGGCAAAATTGAAAACCAACGCCCACTTAGCGCTCACCTTCAATTGCAGGAATGGATTACAATGCAGCCAAGGATTTTATCGTCGATAAGCTCAAGCGCGAACTCTCCGCTGATTTGACTTATCATGGTTTGCACCATACTTTGGATGTCTTTGACATTACCAAAGAACTCTGCAACATTGAAGCTGTGTCCGCCAAAGAAGCCGTCTTGCTCAAGACCGCTGCGCTTTTCCACGATTCAGGCTTTACCATCAACAACAAAGACCACGAATTGCTGGGTTGTCAGATAGCCCGTCTCGAATTGCCCAAGTTTGGGTACAATGATGAAGAGGTTGAGCAGATTTGCGGCATGATCATGGCCACGAAAATCCCACAAAATCCTCAAAATCCCCTGGAAGCCATTCTTTGTGATGCGGATTTGGATTATTTAGGTCGAGATGATTTTTATAACATCGGTGCTACCCTGTACCAAGAGCTGAAAGCCTATAATGTGCTGCAAAATGAAGAGGCCTGGAACCGCTTGCAGGTGTCTTTCCTAGAAAAACATACCTTTTTTACACCCACTAGTATTGAGCGCCGAGCACCGAAAAAAGCCGCCTATCTGACAGAATTGCGCGATTTGGTGGCCACCTACGAAAAAAAATAATTTTTCCAGGCAGCGAAGAAACAACCCTGTGCGTATATGCATCAGTTAAGGTTACAATTCGCTAGGCAACCTCGGCTTACACTCACTAGTTGCATTCAAGCAAAACCATTCTCAGTCCGAGGTTGCCTTTTTTTCTCTCCTCCTTCTATTTGCCTGTACACTACCTGATACACAACAACAAAAACGCCAAATACACGCTCAGTGAGAAACATGAGGTGCCATTTGCGTTTTCCCAAACTTGTTTTTTGTAAAAGAAAAAAGGGGTATCAAGCTTCTTTGCCCGGAACTGCTCGATACCCCGCAGCGCTTTAATTACAGCGTTCTAACCAATAATATTCTAATGTACAACAGGTAATGCAAAAATCCAAAAAAGCGCTGAAAGAAGTTAGTGGTACTAATAAACCGTATGTCTTTGTGTGGGTGGAGCTAAAAGCCGTCAATATCTAGAGTCCCAATTTTTCCACCGGATGAACACTCTACGGCGTTGTCATCATAGAGTGGTGCAGGTTGATCTTGATACCCCGAAGTTTGCTCCGCTACACTATTGTTGTTGCTTTGGTTAAGTTGCCCCAAAGAAAAGTCTGCGTTGCTGAAGAACAGCAACAAGCTGATGATAATTGCCTCCATAAGTCATTGATTTTGTTGAAACAAAGGTAGGGCGGCCGCAGAGGGGCAGCAATTTCATTTTACAGCGAAATGCGATAGGAAAGATTTTTCATTTTATTGTAAAAATAATAAGCAATAGACTGTTAAAGAATGAGTTGATTTTTATACTTTTAGAAAATCATAACAGGTTATCAAAAATAAATTATTTGCGCCAATGACCCATCTGATCGATTTGGTTCGCCTGCTCAACAAAAATAAGTTCAAACACCTGGAAGTTTTTGTGGAAAACTCCAAGCTCAAAATCTTTTATGAAAAAATTGCCGACGGCTCGATAACAAGCGAACAAGCAGCCCAGGATTTTTTTTTCCCGAAAAACAAAAACGCCAAATTGTACTACTATCGTTTGGCCCAGCAATTGGAAGAACGTTTGCTCAACCTGCTTTTTTTGATCGATTTTCACAAAACGGCAGCCAATCCGCTACAAAAAGAAGCTTTGATCTGTTACCGCAATTATGCTGCAGTGAATTCCCTATTGTTCAGGTTCATGCGGGCACCGGCCATCAAATTGGCCGAGGAAACGATCAAAATCTCCCTTAAAAATGAATTTACCGACATTACCCTCCCTTTGGCCCGTCATTTGGCCGTTCATTATGGGTCAATTGATAAAGTCAAAAAAAAATTCTTCTATTACAGCAAAATTGTAGAAACCTCCCAAGAAATTCTGCAAGCTGAAATTCTTGCAGAGAAATATTATGCCGTATTTGCATGGCATTATGGTGGTAAAAGTTCGTCAGATTTAAAATTTGCAAAAAAAATTGCCCAATTCGCGGAAGAACTAAAAACGTACACGCAACGGTTTTCTTCTTATCGCTTGAACATGATTGCACATTTGATTGCTGTTTCTCGTTACCAAGTGGCAGCAGATTATGAAAATATGGTTATTGCCTGCCAAGAGGCGCTGATGTTTTTTGAAAATAAAAAGCAAGAAACATCAAGAACTCAGATCCAGTACTTTTCGTTCCAATTGTTGGTTGCCCATGGTATGCTTGGCAATTTTGAAAAAGGGGCTGAAGCTGGAAAAAAAGCCCTCGTTTTGTCTCAAAAAGAGAACGTCAACTGGTTTTTGAGTGCAATGGCGCTTTTCAAGCTTTATCTGCATGCCCAGAAATACGATCTTGCCTTAGCATACTTGCGAGAAACGATGGATAATCCGGCTTTATCAAAACAACCGTCACTGACTCAGGAACGGTGGCGCATCAATGAAGCCTTGGTGTTTTACCTGATCCGTACTGGCAGACTGCCCAAACCCCCAGAACTCAACATCAAGTTTCGTAGCAAAAAATTCATCAATGAGTTCAGGTTGTCTAACCAGGATAAAGCCGGTGACAACATCAACCTCATCACCATTCAAATCCTTTTCCTGCTTTTGGAGAAAGATTATGACAGCATCATTGACAAAATGGACGCCCTCAGCTCTTATGCCCACCGCCATTTGCGGCGCGACGAAAGTTACCGCAGCAACTGCTTCATCAAAATGCTGCTGCAATTGGACAAAGGCCACTTCAACCGCATCGCCGTGCAACGCAAAGCCGAACCCTATTATCAAAAGCTACTCGCGGTACCCCTGAGCAAGGCCAAACAAGATTTCGATTTGGAGATTATTCCTTACGAAACCCTGTGGGAATTTGCATTGGAGAGTCTTTCCCCTTCCAATACCACAAAACTAAGGGACAATTAAAGAAAAATCAGTTGCGTTTTTCAACTAAAAAAAAGAGGCGAGAATTTTATAAAAAAATAAGATTTAGAATCATAAAAATTTCATTATGAAATTTTTATGATTCTAAATAAGCTGTAAAAATTACATTTTCATAAAAACCTAATTACATTTCCCCCTAAATCAACTCCCCGATGTGCATCTGGATGTTGCGGCTGATCATACCCAGGGGCAAATCATTCTCATCTGCGCCAAAGGGTTCTTCAATTTCCTCGGCAATAATTTCCAAACTGGCCAGTACATAAAAAATAAAGGCCACGATGGGGATGACGTAGTACCCGAGGCTAAACACGTAACCAAAAGGCAAGGTCATGATGTAAAAAAAGATGAATTTTTTGATGAACACGCTGTAAGAATAAGGGATGGGGGTGTTTTTGATGCGCTCACAAGCCCCACAAACATCGGTAAAGGATTGCAACTCGGGGTTGAGAAAAAGGAGGTGCTCACCACTCAGTTTGCCTTGTTCCGCAAGGAAGAGTACCCGACTGTACAGCAAGGCGGCAATTTGGTTGGGGATGTGTTTTTCCAAATCCATCTTTTGTTGCACCGCGGCGGGTAGTTTGTCGAACAACTCAATGCGGGTTTCCTCGCTGCGCAGGTGCCGCTGCAGTGCCGCTGCGTAGGCTGGGATCATGGCCCGGAAAAAATCGCGCTCATCGGCTTCAGCATGGAGCAAGGCTGCTAGCTTCATGGCCAGGTTGCGGCTGGTGTTGACCAATGTGCCCCACAAGCGCCGTCCTTCCCACCAACGTTCGTAGGCAGTATTGGTCCGGAAAACCAGTAAAAAAGAAATGACAAAGCCCAGCAAAGTGTGCATCACGGAAATATTGCGCACATAACTCTGGGCACTCAATTGCCAAACTTCCAGCTCTAAATAGGCGATCCCGGCAGAATATACCGAAATGAGTACGATCAGGGGAAACAAGCGCCGCACCGTATCCGAGCGGTGAAAGCGAAAGATGAAGGTGATCCAGTCTTTTGGGTTGTAACTTATCATGGCCTTTTTTTTGGCAATTCGTTTCACAATAGGGCTAAAATACCTTTCTTTGTTTCGAACTATACAGACGGGTAAAGGCAGCTTTCTGCCTCAACAAGTCTAACAAACAAATAAACGCACAAATTT
>ENA-UOWO01001811-UOWO01001811.1-activated-sludge-metagenome-genome-assembly--contig:-NODE-1811-length-27640-cov-5.417655_pt1 | contig 27640 bp, 14 predicted proteins | sample MGYA00238148_ERZ761564 | MGnify/ENA primary metagenome ERZ761564 (study PRJEB28885, sample SAMN05720194) | activated sludge metagenome | isolation source: Anaerobic digester | place: USA...
GTTCGGGAGTAAATAGTGCAGAAGTTTCTCCAGGAATGGCTGTGTACGTAGCATCGAGCCATTGTAATGTACCGGAAGCATTAGTTGTTAGGCTATTTCCGCTTAGGGTGATGATGGGAATTTCGGGAGCTGGAATCGTTGATATGTCCAACTGATTGGTTCCAGAAGCTTCGCCACATCCATTCCAACAATTTGCTGTGTAAACTCCTGCTTGATGCACATAAATCTGAGCCGGACCTTCTACCAAGAACACATCATTCAAAAACCAACGAATGGATACTCCAAACTCAGCTTGTGCAGTGATGGCAAGACTATCGTTCGAGCAAAATATAGGATCACCAGTTATATAAATTTCGAAATCGGATGGAGGATCGCCCGGACCGAGTGTTACCGAAGGAGATTCTGCCGATGTGCCACAGGCATTGTTAGTTTGTAGCGTGTAGGTTCCCCATTCGGTGGCTTGTAAAACAGCAGATGTCTGATTAGGGATTTGAATTCCATCTAAGTACCAATGATACAACTGAAAAGGAACAGGAGCAGCATTGAGTAACACATAACCACCCGGACAAAGAGCCGTTCCCGGTTGAGCTACAATGGCAGAAAGAGCTGGCTGAATAGAATCGATATTGAGGTAAACCGAATTGGAAGCTGGAGTTGTGCCGCATGAATTGCCTAGAACGATGGTATAACTTCCTTCCTGAAAAGCATCTATGCTATTGGTGTTTAATCCAACCGGTTGATTATTCCGGCGCCACTGATAACTCACACCCGGAACAACAGGAATGCTGAGTTCTAAACTATCACCCTGACAAATGCTGTATTCGCCAATAGGGTTAACTTCGACTTGAATAGGAAGAGGTAGAACGTTGACGGGTAAGCTTGCCGTGGAAACCAAGGTGTCGCATGCGTTAGAAACTTCAACAGTATAAGCACCACCTTGAGTTGCCTGCATGGAGAAAGATTCATCGCCAGTTGGAATTCCATTGAGTAGCCAACGATAAATAACTCCTTGTTGTGGCGGTGTAGTAAGCGTTACCGACAATCCTTGACAAAACGTTGTAGTCCCTCCCGCGGTAATAGTAGGATTCACAGGTGCTGAACCAGAAATTACGCTGATCGTGTTTGTGCTTAGTAATGTGCCACATCCATTACTCACCGAAACGGTGTAAACTCCTTGTTGTGAAGTGGTGATGCTATTAGTTGTTCCGGTATAAGCCGAACCATTCCGTTTCCAAGCATAGGTAACACCCGTTTGTGCTTCGACAGCAATGGTAACTGAACTTCCATTACAAAGTGCAGGAGTACTCAAGCTATAAAGTGTTGGAACAAATGGCAGCAGATTGATGGTAACTGGTATGTTATTTTGGGAAGTAACCGATCCACAGGAATTGCTCGTTGTTAAACTATAAACACCCGTTTGATCGGCACTCAATTGCAGACTTGAATTGCCAGTTGGTTGACCATTGAATAGCCAAGAAACTTGTTGTCCATTAGCTACTTCAGCTAAAAGCAAAACGCTGTTTCCTTCACATAAGGTAGTTGGACCTGCAGCACTCAACAAAGCGGGAACTGGATTGAGCTGTACACTTATCTCAGTGGTATTGATGGAAGGCGTTGTACCGCAGAGATTACTCAAGGAAACCGAATAGGTTCCCGACAAACTAGCTTCGAAAGATTCTGCGCCCGTTTGAATTAAGATCGAATCCCGAAACCATTGAATTTGGTTATTGTCGGCATTTGGTATGTTCAACTGCACAACTCCACTTTCACAAAAACTGAGCGGACCGGCAGCTTGGATGAGCACAGCTGGAGGAAGTGGAATGGCTTCAATCAAGAGCGTGTCGGATAAGCTGCTGCCACATTGATTGCTGCGAGATAACACATATTCACCTGGAATGGTAGTTTGAATTTCTTCCGAAGTAAAACTCAATTGCAAACCGGATCGAATCCAAGTAAAATCCGAAGTATCGCCATCGGCTGTATAGCTAATGGAGGCCTCTTCTCCCGGACAAAGTTGACTATCTGTCGTTTGCAAAACAGCCGTTGCAGGTAATTGGATTTGAGTTAAAATGAAAGAGGAAGAGGAAAGAGTTCCACAACTATTTGAAGCTGTAATCACGTAAGTCCCCGCTTGATTTGTGTTTAGGTTGATGTTGGTAGCAGATGGAATGGAATCGGAATTAAGAAACCACTGAAAATCAATTCGAAATTGATCTTCGGTGCTGAGTGTTATTGAGTCACCGCAAAAAGTTGATAAGCCTGATATACTTGGCTGAAGTGGGACAGTATTGATGTGTAGTGGAATATCTTGATAAATTAATACACTATCGGAAAGGTTTATTTGAATCCGAATTTTGTAGCTCTCGCTAGCTGCTAAATTGGCTGCAAAAGCCAAGAATAGCGTTGTATCGGAATTAGATGTTTCTCCTATGGGTATTGGACTTGAAAAGTCGCCATTAGCATCACTAAGAATCGCTTCGATGTATAAATCTAGAGGAAAGTTTGCAAGAAGGGTGAAATCTGTTGTCCCTTCCCATCCGGCACAAATCGTATCGGTAGGAAACGTAAGTTGAATAAAATTAGCTGGTTGACAATTTACAGTTGCTTCCCATCCTTCTGCCTCAAAAGCTTGATCACTGCTAAAGTTTAGAATCAAGGATGAGCTGAGAGATTGAATACTATCGAGCGGACTTCCGGCAGTAAAAACGGCGAGTTCATTCAAAAAAACTCCATCATAAATACGCAAGGTGTCGCCCTCGGCTAAATCGATAAGTGAAAAGTCAAGTGTAAGTGTTTGGTTGGCATCCCCCGAAAGTGTGTCTAAAAAAACAAGATTGGGTAAATAAGAAACACCTGCTCCTTGTGGATCGGCAACAACTTGATTACAAGGAGAAACCTGAGCATTACTAGAACAATTCAGGATAAAAAGGCAGATAAAAAGACTAGTCAGAAAGCGAAACATAGCAGAAAGAAGACGACGAAACTACAAAGAACTACAAAAGGAGTGTGTTAATTTGTGGCAAGGCTTAACTTTGCCGCCGCTTAAATAGAAAATACTATGCTTCAGGTTCCTTATCTCCGTGAAAATAAAGAGGCCGTCATTGCTGGATTGGCTAAACGAAATAATCTGGATGCACGCGAACGTGTGGATCAGATTATCGCATTGGATGATATGCGCAAGTCGGTACAAACCGAGTTGGACAGCAAATTAGCACGTGCGAATCAGATTGCACGTGAGATTGGTGAATTATTCAAATCGGGAAAAGCTGCCGAAGCCAATGTATTGAAAGAAGAAACAGCAACGATTAAGGAAGAAAGCAAGAATTTGGAAGGGAAATTAGCAGAAGCTGAAGAAGCTATCCGCCAGATTTTATACACCATCCCGAACGTACCTGCTACAGCTATTCCATTTGGTCGCGGTTCGGAAGAAAACGTTACCGTTGAATCGCATGGAGAAATACCTGTACTGCACGCTGATGCACAACCACACTGGGATTTAGCCAAGAAATACGACATTATCGATTTCGAATTAGGGGTTAAAGTAACAGGAGCTGGCTTTCCGTTTTACAAAGGAAAAGGTGCTCGTTTACAACGTGCGTTGATTAATTTCTTCCTTGAACGAGCTACAGCAGCTGGTTATACCGAATACCAAGCACCACTCATGGTAAATGCTGATTCCGGTTTTGGAACGGGTCAATTGCCAGATAAAGAGGGACAGATGTATTATATGCAAGTGGATGATTTTTATATGATTCCAACAGCCGAGGTTCCTATTACCAATATTTTCCGCGACACCATTCAGAAAGCCGAAGATTTTCCGATTAAAGCATGTGGATATACGCCATGTTTTAGAAGAGAAGCAGGTTCATACGGGAAAGATGTTCGTGGGTTGAATCGTTTGCATCAATTCGATAAAGTAGAAATCGTTCAAATTGCCCATCCAGACCAATCGTATACTTTGCTAGAAGAGATGCGAAATCACGTTACCGGCTTGTTGAAAGAGTTGGAACTTCCTTACCGAGTATTACAATTATGTGGTGGTGATATGGGATTTGCTTCTGCGTTCACCTACGACATGGAAGTATATTCTGCAGCTCAAGGCAAATGGTTAGAAGTGAGCTCAACATCCAATTTCGAGGCATTCCAAAGTAATCGTTTGAAATTACGTTTCCGTGAAGGAGATTCAAAACCACGTTTGGCGCATACACTTAATGGATCGGCACTGGCTTTACCACGTATTGTGGCTGCCTTGCTCGAAAATCATCAAACACCAGAAGGAATTCGAATCCCGAAAGCATTAGTTCCATACTGCGGATTCGATTTATTGAACTGATCAGATAGAAAACAAGAAAACCGTCTTTTCCTAGTAGTTTAGGAGAAGACGGTTTCGTTTTTTTAGGGGATGATTAGAAATTCCCGAAGTTAAACAGGTGACCGTTAACTGAGTTCATATTATCCACTGGATTCAAGGTCATCACAGGAATTTGAGCATCATTTGCGATTACATTTTGCTCATATGGCCCAATGATGAAATCGGTTAATGATTTGCCTTGGTTGGTCATAATGATGATCAGGTCGGCTTCCACATATGAAGCAAAGCGGATGGTTTCTTTTGAGAAATCACCTTTTTCGGCCGTAGTAACTTTGAAATCACAATCGCGACTTTTAAGGTAATTCTTCGCGTAGGCGATGTTGTTAGATACCGCTTTTGCTGTGTATTCGTCGCTCTCGTAAGCTGCTAAAATGTGAAATGTAGAATTAAACACTTTAGAAAGTTCTACAGCCCAAACGAGTTTTTGCTTGGTTTCTTTGGAGAAATCGAATGGCAGAACAATGTTTTTATATCCATGAAGGCGTACATCCTTTTTCTGAACCACCACAAATGGGCGATTTGAATTGGTGATTACTTTCAAGGCTTTGCTTCCTGTAACATGTTGCATACCTGTAACACCGTGTGTTCCCATCACGACAAGCGCAGCATTTAAATCTCCCGCAGCATCTGCAATCGTGTCGAAAATATTTCCGGAACGAAGTTGATGACTCGTTTCGATTTTCTGGTCTGCTGTATTGGTAGCAGCTATTCCCTTAAGTTTCTTATCGGTTTCCTTTTCGCTGAGCGTATTAGGCGTTCCTGCTTTGAAAAGTCCTTTTTCGACTACGTGAAGCAAGACGATTTTTTTATGAAATAGCCGAGCGAGCAAATTGGCGTGAGCGACAGCATTCTGGGCAGCTTCGGTAAAATCATACGGTACTAAAATGACTTCCGAATCGATGGGTTTAATGGTATTGAGCTTCAAGGTATCGCGTTTTAAAAAAATCGGTTACGAAATTAAGATAGTAATTTAATATTCTGGTACAGGCCAATAATTATTCGCATATGCATGTAATACAGCAAGATGCGACAATTTAGATGATTCAATTTAGCTAATTGAAACGGAGAAAAAAGCACTAAAATTTTGTGTCCAGAATATAGGGTAACATTTTCCGCCAGGTTGGCCAATCGTGAGTTATATCTGGGCCCCAAACGTCAAGGTCGTGTGGAATTCCTTTGCTCGCTAGCACATTTGAGAAACGAATATTGGCATTAGGATCTTCATAATCGCCACTTCCGGTATAGATGTGAATATGTTTGCTGGAACAGATTTGATCTAGATAAACAGGATCGTTTATGTTTTGAACATAGTGTTCCGGACTGTTAAAGTAAACTTGGTCATCCCAAAATCCTTTGGTGTATTCGGCTAAGTTATACACGCCACTCATGCTTATTGCCCCGTTAATTTTGTCGGGATATTTCATAAACAAGTTCATCGCATGAAGCGCTCCGAAACTAGCACCACAGGTGTAAATAGGAGTTTCTTCGCTACTAGTTTGCTTAATGAATGGGATGACTTCATTTATCACATAATCGTTAAATTGATTGTGACGGATAGCTTTATGAGCTGGTTCCATATCGTTATTGAGCCAGCTTTCTTTATTGATACTATTGATGGAGTAGATTTTACATTTTCCACTTTCTAGAAATGGCGCAAGTGAATCCATCATCTGAAAACGCTGGTATTCAAGAAAATCGGCAGCTGCTGTAGGAATTAAAAGAATAGAAAATCCATAATGGCCATATATAGCAAGAGGCATCTCGGCATTTAGAGCCGGACTATACCAGGAGAATAATTCGTGTTTCATGAAGATGGGTTAGCAAACTTCAATAATAAGAAAGGAAATTGATTTTATTCTAAAAGATTGCCCAATCATTCAATTGAACCATTCTAGTTCTAGAAACCCTATAGAGCTATTTAATATTCTCCGTTTGAGAGTTAGTTCTGAATTGAAATTAGATTTTCTAGTGCCGATTCTAGTTTAGTGTAATTGAATTCGAAACCTGCATTCTTGATTTTTTGATTCGAAATTCGACTTCCTTCCAACACCACAACGCTCATTTCTCCTAAAATCAGTTTTAACACAAAAGAAGGAACGCTTATAGGCAATAATGGACGATTCATGGTTTTGGCTAAGGCTTTAGAAAAATCACGATTCGAACATGAAGTTGTTGCTGAAGCGTTATAAGCGCCAGTCCAATTAGTATTCATGCATGCTTCAGCAAATACGCGTGCAATATCTTCTATGTGAATCCAGGGGATTTGTTGCTTACCTGAACCTAATGGAGAACCTGAGTAATATTTAAACGGTTTCATCATCTGTGGCAATGCTCCCGATTCGCGAGCTAAAACAACACCAGTCCGAATCTTTACAACTCGATTACTAATCGATTCAAAAGCATCAGCCGATTGTTCCCAAAGTCGACACGTTTCACCTAAGAAATCCTCAGCTGCAGATTCAACTTCTGCATGCAAATGATTATCAGTAATAGCTCCATACCAGCCAACAGCCGAAGCGCTAACATAAGCTTCCAATTGCTGGTTACGTTTTAGTAGTGCTTTCAAAAGCATTGCAGCCGGTTTAACACGACTCGATAAAATCTCAGCCTTTCGCTCGTCAGTCCAGTGTTTTTCGGCAATTCCAGCTCCGGCTAAATGTATAATATGCGATACACCATCGAATGCTTGTTCATCTAGTTCACCAGATTCGAGATTCCATAGAAATACAGCATCTGCATGAGCAACCTGATTGGCTGAGCGACTAAATAAATGAATTCGAAAACCCTGTTGCTTAAGAATAGGTAAAATATGTGAGCCGATAAGTCCGGTAGCACCAGTGAGGAGAACTGTTTTCATAGAAGTTAAACTCCACATGGGCAGGAATGTTCGATAATTCACAAGTAGAATTTACCTAATTCTTGACGATTCATTTATTTAAGTATTTTACCCTAATGTATTTTACCTAAATAAAAACCTCCACTGGAGTGAATCAATTACTCTTTATCGAAACTTTTGTGCTTGGATCGGCTGTGATTGCCGCAATCTATCACTTGGTGTTGTTTATTCAGCAACGCGATAAATTCTTGCTTTTTTACAGTTTATACCTTTTTTCGCTTTCGGTATATATTGGCTTCAAGCTCATTAGCAACAATTACGATCCGTTTTTACCTACCGATAATGTTTGGTATTACATACTAGAAGAAGTTCTTCAGGTGGCGATGGTTACCGTATATGTATTATTCGCTGCACAAACATTGGAAGTTGTTCAGGAAGAGAACATTGTAAGGTCGTTTATGTATGCATTTTTTGCTTTGTCGGCTTTTTCCATTTGTTATCATGTGTTTGATGCAATACAAAATGGACCGGGTGTAAAATCGACTTTTGAGTATGCTTTTTCACGTATTTCATTAGTCGGAATTGCAACAATTGCATTGATTTCAGCCTGGCGGATACGAACGACTACTTTTCAACGCACCATCATTATTGGATCTTTAGTATATGATTCTTCGGGATTGCTTAGTATCATATCCTTCACCCAAAAAACAGATATCTTAGGATTGAATGGTGTAGAACCTTATTTAGCTGGTTGTTTATTGGATATTATCATATTCTCGAGTGCACTTGGTTACCGATTAAAAACTATTGCTGTTCAAAAAAATGAATTACTCATAAAAGAGTCACAAGCTCGCTTAGCTATTGAGCATACACGCACTCAGATTGCGGTTAATTTACATGATGATGTAGGCTCAATCTTAAGCAGTATGAGCATTTACAGTGAAGCAGCGAAACAATCGGTACGAGAAAACAATTTACCGCGTGTAACTGAATTGATTGATAAGATTGGAATTAGTGCACGCGAAACGATGGGGAATATGAGTGATATCGTATGGACCATCAATCCCATTAATGATAATGGAATTAAATTATTTAATAAAATGGAGGATTTCGCAAGTCCGCTATTTCACTCGAAACAGGTTAATTTTAGCTTTTAGGTTGCCTCGGAATTATTTGATGTTGATTTTCCAATGCCTGTTCGACAACATGTTTATTTCATCTTCAAAGAAGCCATAAATAATTGCATTAAACACGCAGAAGCACAACACGTTAAAGTGAACATTGACAAAATCCAAAACGATTATGTTATGCGAATTGAGGATGATGGGAAAGGCTTTGATAATGAAAAAGATTACAATGGAAATGGCTATAAGAGTATGAAACAGAGGGCTTCTGAGTTAAATGGGACTATTTTATTTAAGTCGGCCAACCCGGGAACTATATTAGTTCTCATGTTTAAGTTGTAATAAAAACAAGTTCACCATTTTAGGTGATAGTTGTACAAATACTAATTCTCTTTATTTGAACTCTTAAATTGAATATTCCTATGGCAGTTAGAGTGACGATATTTGATGATAATCAGCGATTGTTAGATTCGCTAGATGCATTAATTGGGGGAAGTCCTGGATTTCAAATTGCCGGAATTTTTTCGGATTGTTCAGATATACAATCAAAAATTGAGAAAAGTCAGCCGGATGTAATTTTAATGGACATAGAAATGCCCGGGATAAATGGGATTGAGGCAGTTAAACTGGTGAAGCGGTATTTTCCTCGAATAAATGTATTGATGCAAACTGCTTTTGAAAATGACGAATTGGTTTTTGAAGCCATCTGCGCAGGAGCTCAGGGATATATTTTAAAGAATACGCCTCCAGCGAGGATTTTAGAGTGTATTGTGGAAGTTTATCAAGGAGGAAGCCCGATGAGTCCAAGTGTCGCTAGAAAAGTGCTTGGTTTTTTACAGAGGCCTGATAAAAAAACGGAGGAAACTATTTCCCCCAATAATTACAATTTATCTCCGAGAGAGAAAGAAGTTTTAGGAAGTTTAGTGAATGGAATGAGTTATAAAATGATAGCAGATCAACATGGTATTTCTTATGAAACGGTTCGTTCGCATATGAAGAACATTTATGAAAAGTTGCATGTAGCAAGCATGACAGAAGCAGTTGCAAAAGCTATTAATCAGAAATTAGTTTAAAATTAATCAGTAGTAGGCTATCCCCCTTTTTAGGGATTTACATTGGGGTCTATTTTATTGAATTTTGAATTCAATAATCTAAATATCCTATGAAAAACCTATTTGCCCTTTTTCTAATTCTCTTTTATCACGTTTCCTTTTCTCAAACACTCATTACCGACACCTTATTTGGTGAAAGTGGATATGTATCCGCTTTGAATGTGGGTAATTCAGAGGTCATGACCATTCTACAACAGCCTGATAATAAAATTATAGTAGGTGGACATAATTATGACTTCGGTTGTAATTGTCATTATATCGACATGATTCGCACGGATGCATGCGGTATGATAGATAGTACATTTGGAATTAATGGTATAGTCCATTACACCTTTGAACAAAGAAATTTAGGTTTTAATTATAAGCTACAGCCCGATGGTAAAATCTTGGTTGTTGGTGTACAATCGGATGGAAATAATGGCTCTCAGCAGTATCCATTTATTGCTCGTTTTAACTCAAACGGCACACCTGATACAACATTTGGAGATCATGGTAGCAGGAAAATCAATTCCATAGGAGCATGTGAATTTTTAAATGTATATCTATTAGATGAAGGAAAACTGCTTTGTACGGGAGGTCCAACAAATTACTCAAACGTAATAATGCAATTTGATTCAACAGGAAATGTGGATCCAACTTTTGGTAACAATGGAGTTGTACAACATAGTATACCTGCAGGAATTAATTTCTTCAATAGTTTCTTCAGTATGATGAGAACCGATGGTAAAATCATTTCCGTTGCACCAGCGTGGATGGGAGGTGATTTTAGACAAGCAGTATTAAGTTGCTTTGATACACAAGGTGAACTAGATACCACATTTGGAAACCAAGGGTTCTTTATCGATTACGACTTTTATATTGCAAATGGTTTTAAATACGCTATTCAAAGTGATGACAAAGTAATAATTGCCCAGCAAAACACTACTGAAACAGCTATGAATATTCGTAGATATAATACAAACGGAAGTGTTGATACCACATACGGAAACGGAGGAACAGTATCAATTCCAGCACCTAACAGTCCTTCAAGAATTCAATTTCTTACACTATTAGCGAATGATGATGTAATTATTGGTTATCAAGAAAATGGAGATGTGCCCAAATACAAAAAAGTTGATGTTAACGGATTAGAAGTGACTGATTTCACCTTGAACGGTGGAAGCTCATTTCAATTTCCAACAAACGATGATAAAGGAAGGGTTGCTCTTACTACCTCAAGTGGTGAAATGGTGATAGCTGGTAGTCAAAACTCTTTTTCCCTTACACGTTTTATTGCAAATACTTCTATTCCCAACATTACTATTTCGGGTGTTACACTAAATTCAAATGTGGGGAATTTAGAATCCACATTTCAATGGTTTCTAAATGGGAATTTAATTGCTAACGAAACATCAAGTTCTATTGAAATTAGTCAGAATGGTATGTATACTGTTGAAGTTACAAACGCCTGGGGCTGTAACACATCCGATCAACTTGAAGTTATAAATCTTGGGGAAGAGTCAATAAGCTCAATTAAATTTTCGGTCTTCCCTAATCCTGCGGAGCAAATACTAACAATTCAATCAAAAGATAATACTCTTATTTCAATTCGAATTTTCGACGTTTCAGGGAAATTAATTAAATCAGAAACATCTAATGCAACCTTTACTAATATTAAGGTAGATGAGTTTACAAGTGGTTTGTATTTCTTGGAAATAAAATCTGAAAATCAAATTACCCAAACTAAATTCATCAAGAAATAAAGGAATTAATTTCATTCCATTATAATAAGCACGACGTTTAAAAATGTCGTGCTTATTTTATTTAATACATGCTTTAATCTTTATTCCTCCCCAGTTTAGGGGATATCTATTATAGTTTTTAAGACTGAATTTTGAAAATAAAAATCATGAAAAAAATAATTCTGTATTTATTCCTTATAAATGCACCTCAAGTATTTTCCCAAGCACTTGTCCAGGATCAACTTTTTGGTACAAATGCTGAATCCTTTTCACTTCCTACAGGAACCACGAGTGAAACAAATGTTCTGTTTCAATATCCGGATAAAAAGGTAGTTGCTTGTGGTTATACCTACGATATCGGATGTAATTGTTTCTACAATATTATGTTTCGAGTAGATGCCTGCGGTCAAATAGATTCCTCTTTTGGAGTAAATGGTTTAGTTCGACACACGTTTGACCAACGAAATGCAGGTTATGGCTATACGCTATTACCAAATGGAAAAATGATTGTTGTCGGTATGCAAAGCGATGGCAATTCGGGTTCTCAGCAATTTCCATTTATTGCGCGTTACTTCTATAATGGACAGCCCGATACCACTTTTGGTGATCATGGAACAAGAAAAATTAGCACCATAGGACCTGCCGATTTAACCAGTGTTTATCAATTAGACACCGGTAAACTTTTATGCACCAATGGACCATTAATGATGCGGTTCGACAGTTTAGGTGTATTAGATCCAACCTTTGGCAACAATGGGATTTTAATTCAATCGGTTCCTTCACCATTTAATTTCTATTATCAGTCGAACAGTGTGATGCGAAGTGATGGGAAAATTATTTCTGTCTCGAGTGTATATACTGGAGTTGATAATGATAAATATGTAACACAAATGTGTTATGATGCAGAAGGATTAATTGACTCTAGCTTTGGAGTAAATGGGTTTAGTATTGATTACAATTTTGTGGTTGGTTCTGCACCACCTAGGTTGATTTTACAAAGTGACGATAAAGTAATTGCCATCCGCCAGAATATAACAGAAACGGCCATTATAATAGCTCGATATAACACTAATGGTTCATTAGATACCTCATTTGGCTCCGATGGTTATTTAAGTCTTCCTAGCAATCGATTGGTATATGTTTCGAATTTTAATGATGATTCATTTTTAGTTGGGGTTTCACAAGGTGGAGTTCCCATTCAATACTTCCGTGTATCTGCAAACGGTATTGTTGATCCAAGTTTTACCCTGAATGGAAGTGTTTACTTTCAAACGATGGGGAACAATGGTCCTTCACCGCAAGCAGGATTGGCTTTTGGAAATAATGAAATCGTGATGGCAGGATGCAACAGCGGCGGAAATGGATCTACAGCAATTGCGTTTACAAAATTTGCTTTGACCTCCGGAATTGCAACTATAACACAAATCGATAACACCCTGAATGCGAATCTTCCAGAAGATCAGTTTACGTTTCAATGGTATCGTGATGGTGTTTTAGTTGCGGGTGATACTACAGCAGCTATTACCGTTTTCCAAAATGGAGAATATCGGGTTGTTGCAAGCAATTTAGCTGGTTGTAGTAGTACTGATACAATCACTGTTTTATCAACTGGTGGTCAGACACTTCGTCAAGCTTCGGATGTAAAAATATATCCAAATCCAAGTACTGGTTATTTTCAGTTGAAATTTAATTCAGAAATAAAATCAGGTATTATATCGGTAATTGATATTTCAGGGAAACTAATTCTTGAAAAACAATTCAATCATTCCTCCACATTAAATGTCGATTTGACAAGCCTTTCGAAGGGAATTTATTTTTTAAAAATAAATACTGATAATGGAATACAAATTCACAAAATAATTATTCAATAAATCTAATCCATGAGAATATTTCTCTTTTTTATTGCTATTTGCTTGACAACCGGATTAAATGCTCAATTCACTAGTGACAGTTTGTTTGGTATAAATGGAACAGTAAGTGCAACACAAGTGGGAGCTAAGGCTACTGCAATACTTAGACAAACGGACGATAAAATAATTGTTTGCGGAAATCTCGATTATAATTTCAACGATGCCAATCAAATGTTTAGAGTTACGGCATGTGGAGAGATTGATTCAAGCTTTGGAGTAAACGGTTCTGTGCAGCATACATTTGAATTTCAAAACTTAGGTTTTGATTATGTATTACAGCCTGATGGGAAAATCCTTTGTTGCGGAATTCAATCCTCCGACAATGCAGGTTCACAGCAGTTCCCTTTTATTGCCCGCTATAATAGTGATGGCTCTGTTGACACGACATTTGGAACTCATGGCAGTACAAAGATTTCCAATTATGGATCTAATTCATTTGGAAATATTTTTTTGATGCCAGATGGTAAAATTATTTGCAGCAGTGGTCCATTTGCCATGCGCTTCTTAGCTGACGGAAGCGTTGACTTCTCCTTTGGAAACAATGGCATCTTATCAATGCCTACAGCTCCTAATGGTTATTATGAATCGCGAGGCTTAAGTAATGTTTTAAGATCAGATGGAATTATTGTAGGAGCGAACACCGTTTTGGACTTTAATTTCAGTTACCCATCATTAGGAGTTGTTGCTTACGATACATCAGGTGTTGTTGACAGCACTTTTGGAAATAATGGTTACTTGCAAGATTTTGCAGGGGGAATAGCAGCTTATTCGGTAAGAACCATATTACAAAGTGATAATAAAGTAATCATCGCAGGAAACAATCCTAATGGCATTCACATTACTCGAGTAACCACATCAGGACAAATAGATACCACCTTTGGAATATCTGGTTATTTGGATTTCAGCCCGGGAGGAGAATTATTTGCCTTAATTAAATTAAACAACAATCATTTTTTTGTAGGATATCGCTTAGCAGGGACAGGGAATTTCTTTCGAGTGTTTGATAGTAACGGTGTTTTAGATACCGCCATTAGCCTCAATGGCAGCAATAACAACATGGGTGATTTGGGTATCCTCAATGTTGCGCTTGTTGAATCAAATGGTGATATAACTTTTGGTGGCACTTCCTTAGGTTTTCCTTATCGGATTTCTAGGTTGGTAAAATCATCTGCAATCCCAACTATTACTCTAAATGGAGACACCCTTTTTTCGAATGTAGCAGATAATAGTTGTACCTATCAGTGGTATATGAATGGCAATCTGATTGAAGGGGCCAATAACAGCAACTATTCCATTACAGCTAATGGTAATTATTCCGTTCAGGTAGCGAATATCTGGGGTTGTTCGATATCTGATGAATTTAATGTGACAACTGTTGGTATTGATAGAGTGGAAGATTATTCAGTCTCCGTTTTTCCAATACCAGCAACGAATACGCTAACAATTCAGTATTCGAAACCCCTCATGCAAGCCTCCCTATTTATAACTGATTTAGCAGGGAAAATTGTTTTAGAAAAACGCGAAAACAACACCTCAACGACCTTGCTTAATATCGCTGGTTTTGCCAAAGGAATTTATATCCTACAGATAACTTCAGATCAGGGTAATTCCAGCCATAAAATTATTCTTGAGTAATTCTAGCCCTTCCTATTTGAACAAATTTATTTCCGTGTTGATTTGAATTAACTTATCTAATTCGAATAAGGGAGCATAAATTCAGAATATTCAAAACCTTTTTAAATAATGAATTAAAATGAAAAAAATAAAATACACATTTCTTTTACTCGCTATTTTTAGTTTGAGTATATCTGTCACATCACAAACATTTCAGTGGGCTGCTCAATATGGAGCCACATTAAACTCTGATGGAAAAGCCATAGCAACTGATTCTGATGGTAATGTGTATACTACAGGAAGCTTTTTAGGCACAGCAGATTTAAACCCGGGATCAGGAACATTTAATTTAACCTCTGCAGGTCGAGATATTTTCATTTCTAAATTGGATCCAACAGGTAATTTTATCTGGGCAAAGAAGTTGGGCGGTTCTAGTATTGATGATGTGTATGCTATAGCATTAGATGATGCAGGTAATGTTTATACAACGGGTACTTTTTCTGGTACAGCAGACTTTGATCCAGGTACAGGTACATTTAATTTGACTGGAGGAGCTCAAAACTATGGAGTCTTTATTTCGAAATTAGACCCCTCAGGAAATTTTGTTTGGGCTAAAAAAATTGAATTAACAGACGGCGGAAATAGTTTTGAGAATACGCCTTCATCTATTAAAGTAGATGCTATAGGAAATGTCTTAATCATCGGTAACTTTAATATCCCAGCAGATTTTGACCCAGACGAAGGTGTTTTTCTTTTAGATCCAGACATTACAACAAGTGCCATTTCGGATATTTTTATTCTTAAACTAGACGCTTCGGGTAATTTTGTTTGGGCTAAGCAGATGGGTGGAACTTCTTTCGATTATGGAAATTCCATCTCAACCGATGCGGATGGCAATGTATACACTACTGGATATTTTAATGCCACAGCCGACTTTGACCCAGGTGTGGCTACTTTTAATTTTACCTCGGTGAGTAACGATATATTTATATCAAAATTAGATGCAGCGGGTAATTTTGTTTGGGCTAAGCAAATATCAGGACCAGGAGCCGACAGAGGCACTGAGTTAACTATTGACGAATCAGGCAATTGTTATGTTGCCGGTTTTTTTAGCGGTGTAACAGACTTTGACCCGGGAATTGAAGTGGTTAATTTAACTTCAGCAGGATTGTATGATGTTTTCATTTTAAAATTAGATTCATCAGGAGATTTTCTTTGGGCAAAAAATATAGGAGGGGCTGGTTATGATGAAGTATACGCACTTGCCATAGACGATTCAAATAATGTTTACACCACCGGTATTTTTAATTATTCGGCCGACTTTAATCCTGGTTCAGGTGTATTTAATTTAACTTCAGCAGATGTTGAAGATATATTCATTTCTAAATTAGATTCTTCCGGAAATTTTATAGGCGCTAAGAGAATTGGTGGCCCCGACTCTCAAAAGGCTAATTCGCTTGTGTTAGATAACACAGGTAAAATATGTCTTACGGGATATTTTCTGGGGGGAGGAACCGATTTTGATCCGGATGAGGGAGAGTTTATTTTTACTTCGAATGTAAACAGAACTGCTTTTACATTAAAATTAAATGATTTTTCATCCAGCTGTTCCTCAAGTTCCAATTCAATATTTCAATCCTCATGTGGAACCTATCTGTTTAATAATCAACTATTAACAGAAAGCGGAACCTATACTGATACTTTGGTAAATGGAGCGGGCTGCGACAGTATCCTAACGTTAAACTTAACTATTAATGCAATTGATAATACGGTTGTACAAGATGGGAATACGTTAACAGCGAATGGATCTGGGACGTATCAATGGGTTGATTGCAATTCTAATTTTTCTGCAATTTCAGGCGAAACAAATCCAAGCTTTACGATTTCCTCTTCCGGCAGCTTTGCTGTTATCGTAAATAACGAAGGATGCATAGACACCTCTGCCTGTTTTTTGGCTTTAGGAATAATTGATTTTAATCACCTCCAGAGTGTATCTGTTTATCCGATGCCTGTTTCTAATATGCTAACCGTAGAATTTTCGAAGAAATTAACGAACGCCTCAATTGTGTTAATTGATTTAGCGGGGGAAAAGGTTTTTGAAGGGAAACAAAGTAACACCTCAGTGATTGTGCTGGATATTAGCGGATTAGCGTCGGGGATTTATGTGCTTCATGTAAATTCTGATCAAGGTAATTCAACTAAGAAAATTGTCATTCAATAAATGGAAATTTCAGATTGATGACAAATCCGATTGCTTGAGAATATCAGATTCATCCAAATTCAACTTAAACTTTGTCGACAGATTCAAATTATAATTCAAGTGAAATGAACTCCAATGTTAATTATCTTAAATTGTTATTGTCCAGGCTTTTGATGGCATTATATGGTGCAATTTTTCTTGCAATTCAATAAATATTTACTTGAATTCTGATAAAATAATTCAACGTTTTAGTAGCGATTTAACTTAACAAAATAGTGGTTTGTGATTTGTGTTGCACAGATTAATTCTCAGGATTAGTCTGTGCTTTTTTAATTTAAACTCACCATTAAATTTAATTATGATTGAGGTATAAAAATTAGCACATCACATTTTTGCTCCTTAGTTAACTAGCGTCGATGTAAATAAAATCTTGTTCTCGAGGCTTTTGAGATATAGAATAAAAAAGGTGGAAGCCTGCTGATCTCCACCTTAAATCTTACTTATATATGAACTTCTATCCAAGATTTGAACCCTAATAAGGGATCAATATCAAGTCTTATACGTGTTATAGATATTATTCCTTGACGAATTGTACCGTTGATTTTCTACCATCGGCAGTGTTTAACTCAAGAATGTAAACTCCGGGACTGGTTAAATGCGAAATATCTAGCGTGAAGTTATTTATCCCTTGAAATAAAAGTTGTTTTTCAATATAGGTTCTGATCAATTTTCCACTTACATCAAACATTTTAATTGACCCTATTTCTGCGTTTGGAAGTTCAAATGATAGTTGAAGTATGTCTTGAGCAGGATTTGGATAAACGCTTGAATTGACTACAAAAGCTTTTTCGGAAATACTACTAATCAATTCATCGGGCAATATACGAGCAATCAAAACAGTCTGCATATTGTCGTTTTGATTCGTTCCAATGCCACTTATAACAATTTTATCATCTGATTGTATTGCCATAGCATGAATTGCATCACCGAATGTCATGTTCAATTGAATGAGACCATCTACACCAAATGACTGATCAGGAGTGCCATCGGAGTTCAATTTTTTGATCATAAAAAAGCTATTCTGAGCTGGGGGTAATTGCGGTGTAGCAAAGGCAACTACAATTTCTCCATCCGATTTAATTTCAACTCCATAAGGTAGCTCTTCATGAATTGGATTATATTCAATTTTTACCAAGCCATTAGCGCCAAAACTCGGGTCTATTTCACCCTGCTCACTAATTCGGATAACACTAGTGCAATAACCTCCTGTGGCAAGCCCTGCATAATAGAGACCAGAACAAACTATTTTACCATCGCCTTGAAATGAAATGTACATCAATGAGCCATAAAGTGGCCCCGCATCGAGTGTCACAACTCCACCATTTCCGAACGAATTATCCATAACTCCATTTTGGTCAAAGCGCATGATTAAATAATCATTCTCAGATAAGCTAGGTTGAACAAGCAAATCACCACAGACTACAATCATCCCATCAGGCTGAATTTTAACCCCCATAATTCCATTATATACTTCTTGTGGATAAGGATAAAAAACACCATTGATACCAAACGTTAAATCCAACTGCCCATTGATATCTAAACGTACCGTGGTTCCCCTGTCATATCCAGTTGTATTAGTTTCGCCCACCAGCAGCAACTTATCGTCAGATTGCACGGCGCTGTCATAGGTCTTCAAGGGTACGAATTCAGCAGAGCCAATTAATGCCGCGCCTGAAACTCCGTAGGACGTATCCAATGTGCCGTCCTGAAGAAAACGCACAGCAAACCACTTCGTAGGATTGATATCTCCCTCTGAGATATACATATTTCCTCCTGCAATCAACTTACCATCCGATTGCAAGGCGACTGATGTAACACGTTCCACCATACCTTGTTGGTCATAAGACACAAATCCTCCAGTGCCAAATGATTCATCAAGTGATCCGTCAACATTATATCTAACCACTACTAAATCTCTTCCCGATGAGGTAAAACCTTCACACACGACAACCGACTTTTGATCTGGCTGAACAAGCATATCGTATGCAATGAGCATTGGATAATCTGCAGATATAGAAAGATTAAATCCTGTATTGTTGAAGGTATGATCAAGATATCCGCTTTGTGAAAAGCAAAAATTTGATGTCAGTACTATCGCCAAAAGACTCAGGCAAGATTTCGAAATCATATTACTAGTTAACCTGTTCATAATGAAATGTTTTGATGAATCACGAGAATTAAATACATGGAACTTGTATTAAAAATGTGATTGATAAGAACCCTATTTAATAATGATTGAAGTTGAATGGGTTTGGTCTTCAGAAACAAGAACAAGTTTGTACATCCCAGGGACTATCTTTGAATTTACCTCAAATGGAACAGTGTGTTCTCCACAATTCATTGCTTTGTCGAGGAAAATGGTTTCAACAAGTTGTCCCTTAAAATCAACTAGGAAGAGTGATCGTAGACCTTTGCTTTTTAGTGAAATATTGACATAAGCCCTTTCGTCCAATGGATTGGGAAATAATGCCAATGAAGTTTGTACATCAAGCTTATCCATGTTCACGGTTGACGAAGGCAATAATCGCACAAGAGAACCTTTGTAACCTCCTGTATCAGCAGCAATTCCGGCCAAGAGGATTTTACCATCATCTTGAAATTCAACATGAGAACACACCTCATCATTCGATGTTAAATCGGTGAAGTGGAGTCCATTCGTTCCAAAAGTTGGGTCAAGTGTTCCATCTTCTTTCAATTGAACCAAGGTAGCCTTTGAAGGGAAATCATTAAATGGGGTAGCAGTTCCTTGTCCTGCAAGAAGTATTTTACCATTCGAATTGAGTTTCATGTCCCATAGTAAATCATTGTGTAGTCCACCCAATTCATCCATTCTGAAGATTCCATCCGAGCTGAAGGTATTGTCAAGATTACCATTCGCATCCAAACGAATACACATGAAAACACTATTGCTCGAGTTGGTATTGTTATTCCCTGCCGCTAAAATTTTACCATCGGGCTGTACTTCAACACCAAAAAACTCTGCTAATAAGGGCGCTTGGTTTAAAATAAATATTCCAGCATCAGCAAAAGTAGGATCTAATTGCCCATCAGGTAAAAAGCGAAAAATAGTAGCGGGAGATTCATCAGAACTGATAATTAATGTCCCAGCAGCTAGTATTTTCCCGTCTTCTTGCAATGTCAAACATCTTCCCGTTTGTAGTTGCTGATTGTAATCTTGAATAACTAATCCATTGTTTCCGAATGTTACATCGGGAGTACCGTCGGTATTGTATCTCGCCATTACCAAATCAGTTTGGCCTAAATAGTAAGAAATGCCCACTTGAATCGACTTCCCATCAGGTTGTATTACCATTTCTTCTGGAATAAATGCTTGTCCTTCAAAAGGAATAATAACAGACATTCCGTTTATGCCATAAGTTAAATCAGGAGTTCCATCGTCATTATATACAGCCATAAAGGCGTAATTGGTGTAAAATGGATTGTTTTCGTAAAGCCTATATGTTCCCGATACGGCAATTTTCCCATCAGGTCTAAGACGAATGGTGCGAGCAAATGTTGCAGCTTCTGCCAGATTAACCCGCACGACTCCATCTATTCCAAATGTACTATCCACAACCCCATCCGAATGATAACGGATAAGTAAGAGCTCATTTCCCTGAAATGAAGGAGAGGAAATAGTAATGTTAGTTCCTCCTGCTGCAATGATTTTTCCATCGTTTTGAATGACACAAGAATAGAATTGAGCTTCATTACCTAAACCTTCGGGAGTTATAACTAATCCACTCTGATTAAAGCTTAAATCAACCAATTCATTTTGTCCGAAAGCCCTTGATGAAATTATCAATAATGCTAAAAAAGAATTCAAATAGCGAAATCTAGAAACTCCTGCGTTCAATCGATGTGAAGTAAAGAGAAAGCTTCTTATCCATTTACTATTCCCGAATTTTTCCATTTCAAATCTGTTTTTATTCTTATTAGATGAGGGAAATAATCTCTCGAAATAAACAAGACATAATAATTTAGTTTAATGCCAAAGATTAGCTATTCAACTATTGGCATCAATAACCTATGTTGGTGATTTTAGTAGATTGTCTCTCACCAATTATGGTGGTTTTTCAATTATTCATTAGCTATTAACTATTCGCATAAATCGATATGATAAAGCTGAATTGCTGAATTGACTAAAAAACCTATGAAATATAATTACAGGGGTTATCCTAATAAAACACCATTTCCATCTTGATTTCTATGTGTTTAGATGAGATTGTGTTTATTAGAGGATTTTTAATATTCTTCTTTAAATTAACTAAGGAACCTGAACCACTTTCTTTTCCGACATGGGAGATTCTCCTCCATCGGTATAAATAACTTTTACAGCATAGCTATATTCTCCTGATAAAGAGACAGTTTTATCTTCAAAGCTGCGGTCGGTTCCTTTCAACATTTTGTATTTGGTGAGTGGTTTTCCTGGCATAGCCCGATAAATTAAAAAGGAAAAATCTCCTGAATTCTTGTATTTCCAAGTTAAATCCGTTGACTTTTTCTCTTTATTAAATTCAACCGTTAATTCTGCAATTCTTTCTCGCAAACCTGAATCATATGTGCGAATAGAGACTAGTGAAGAGCTATCAGACTGCAAATCACTACTATCGACTGCAATTAACAGGTATTCAAAAAACTGTTTCTTAGGAAGATGGCGGTCGGTAAAAGATGTTTCTGCGTCTAGAAATTTCCAGCGTTTTAATTCCAACCAAACGGAATCTTTAGCTGGTTTTCGATAAAGAATCTGCTCTTTCACATCATCACTGCTACTGTTAACCCAATTCAAATGTACGGTTGTATCAGTCACGCTTACCTTACCAAATACAGGTGCTACAGGAGGAATAACATCCAATCGGCGGACTTTGATCCAATCAGAATAGGCCGAGTGATTATAGTTATTATCGACTGCTACAATTTTGTAATAAATGTATTTAGTCAAGGTGCGTTTGGTAATTGTATCTAAGAAAATAGTGTCGCCCCAAATGGCAGGTGTAATATTGCTGAATTCGTGATCAGAAGCATTTGCTACATAAACCCGATAGCCTTGTAAGTCGGGCTCTTTCCCTAAATTCCAAGTCAGATGGACAACCGAAGAAGAATCAATATAACCAGCTAATCCAATTGGAGTTTCTGGCGCATAATTATCTTCCACAATTCCATAAAATGGGAGCGATTTAATTTCATTTCCAGCCGTGTCTTTACTAATTACCACATAAAAATTACCTCCATTTGGATTGGGAATTGAATCTAAAAATGAGTCTACATCCTTAGCTAATTCGCCAGATATGGTTTTGAATGGGCCATCCGTATCATATCCGCGCGCAACAAATAGGCTCTTTAAATCAGGATCAATTTGTTGGATTTTCCATTTAATTCGAATTGTTGTTTTATTCTCCGAATTAACTCCAGTAATAACAGCTTGAGAAGGTGGCGTTAAATCTCGGCCCATGACTGTAGTAACAGCCGAAGGAGAGCTTAATTCACCAAAAGCGGTTACTCCAATAATTCGATAATCATATAAAATATAATTCTCAACTGAATCGGTGAAATAAGCATTATTTTCTTTTGTGAATTCTGGTTTAAAACTGACAAATGGATTTTTATTTAATCGAATAAATTGTTTCGTTCCTGAAGGAGCACGTTCGATATGAAAAGCGCTAAAACCACTATTCTGACTAGCATCCCAACGAAGTTCAACTTTTCTATCTCCACCTATAATGGCAGGTGCTCGAGCAATTTGTATTTTAGATAATTCACTGGAATTAATATATACTAATGCGGTGTCAGAAAATAATCCTTCAATGGATTTAGAATAAAATACTCGATATAAATAATTCTTTCCTTTTTCAAAAGAACGATCTACGTAACGAAGTCCAGAAGCATCGGCCACTTTAGGTGAATTATCGGCTGCAAACAAGGCAAAGCCATGTCGCGTTTGAAGCTTATTCTGGTTTTGTTGAATTAAAATCGGATCAGGATTAGCATAGGGCGTAAGTTCAGGATACATCTGGGCTGCAGCAATCATAGCCATTGCATTATCTTTCCCAAAATTCTTAAGCCATTCTTCTTTAGCTAAGGGTTTTAATGGAGCATTTGTTAGTAGAACTTTAACTACTGGTTTACTTGTATCATCTGGTATTTCAACACGTTCAACAATGAATCCATTAGCTAGTTGCATTTCCCAAGTATAAGCATGATCGGGTGCCCAACGGAGGACAATGCTATCTGATTTAACCTGTGAAATTATCTTTATACGACACGTGTCAATTCGGATAAACGTCGAATCTTTTTGAGCAAATGTTGATGAACAAATGCCCAATAGCAAAAGACTTAGAATCTGTATGTTAATTCGAGTTGCTTTCATCAATTTGTTCTTAGAAATAATAGGGTCACTACTTGAGGATAATTGAAATACTTGAATGTTCCTGACATGGAAATAGTGTATGGTCCATAATACATAAATTGATAAGGAGTATTCAGAAATGAAGTGACTTTAGTACGAACCGCAAGTGGAACACCAGTACGGTGATAATCATTTGAATACGTTTCTCTTTCATTTGGATCGTAACCCCTTAAATTATTCCCAAACCTCGCTTTCATATCAGCAATAATGACTTTCATCCTTTCATAGTCCATTTGAGCATAATAGGATGTTGTCAAAATAAGTTGTTGTTGCGGAACATAATCAGCAGTATGAATATCTGCAAATGCGTATGGATCATTTGCAAGTATATAGCTAGTAGAAGAAGAGCTATTTGAAGATGGGTAAATCTCATCATTCGTTATTGGTCCCTTCATTCTTATGGTTCCACTAATTCGGTTGGGAGGCAAACCAATATCATCGGGAGTTGGTCTATAAATAGACAAGTGATTATAAACTTGTGCATCACAGATAGCAGAATAGGTATTGTATATTTTGTCCATTAGAAATGAGCTGTGCCATGAATTTGAATAGGAGTCTATAATATCCATAGACCTCACAATATTGGTTGTAAAACCGTCCAAATACCTGAAGCCGTCTATTTCAAACCTTTCAAATCCTTCAGGCCCTTTGAAATTCAGAATTAGATTTTCACGAGGATCAACATATTCTCTCTCTACGTTATCGACTTGTAAGGAATTGATTTTTGCTGATATCGTTCCAAATTCAGACGTTCTGAAAAAGTATTCGTAAATCAAATGTTCATTTGAACGAAGAACTGGGGCACCTTCTAATTGCCTGTCTCTAAGAAGTACAGCACCATTGTTAAATGATATTTTATTTAATGATACTGTTTGAAAGCCCGCGTTTTGTACCAGTAAATTACCAGATGTAGCAGTAGTTCCAGAGACTCTAATGTCTCTATGAATAATCCTTAGTCTGTATATTGTTTTAGGAGCCAAAAGAGCTGGACTTCCAATTGAAATAAAACCTAATGATCTTGGAGTTCGGTTATCGACTTCAAATGTTCCATTGGTATAAGAAACAGGTGTTTCAATTATTTGCCCTCCGGCAACAGGCTGGAACTGTGCATAAAATGAACGTTCATAACCTTGTCGGGCATTTTTATCGAATAAATTAGGAACATTGGTGTTCAAACGAATTCCAAGTCCTCCTTTATCAATGAAATACCGTTGACGGTTTAATGGATATGAGAATTTGATATATTCTTCTCTAAGAACATTTGGAAGCTCTCCTGTTTCGAAACTATAAACTAAACGTTCGGTAATTAAGCTTCCATCATTCCTTGTAGCAGGAATTACTTCACCATTTGGCAAATATTCACGCGCCTGAACAGCTATAATTATTCTATATTGATTGAAAGGTGATAATAAATTACTCGTGTTATGCATCGCCTGAGATCCATCAGGACTTAGTAAATAATCATCATATACATCTAAAACAGTTCTGTTTCTGGTTCGATCAAAGAGTGTAAATTCAGTGATTACAAACTTGAAACGTCGTGTGCGTTTTTCACCATTGGCCCCTGTTTCTTGGAAAGAAATCAGTTTGTCAATTTCAATATTGAATACTACAGTGGGTTTAACTCCACAATCAACATTCGTTTGAGAAGGATTCGGACTTACATCCGAAATCAGCACAAACCCTCCTATTGGGCTTTCGGGTGGTGGTTCACAGAAATCTCCTTGTTGAACTTCAAAACGACAAACCCCTTCAATTAATCCCCCAAGAATGCTATAGTTTCCACCTAGGGTTCCTTTAAACCATTTAGGATTGGGAGTGCCCTGTTGCAAGAGAACAGCTGCATTTACATCAAGAATAGGGTAATGAGTATTGTCTTCAAATAAACTCGCAACTACACCTAAGCTTCCTCTCATGTATCCCCAACCAGTTCCAGTAGAATACCAGCCATTAACTCCCATTTTTTCGTTGGCTAACATGCCATCGCATCGCTCCGATCCATGATCAAAATGGGTCATGTCGAATCCTATCTCTGCATCGAGATTACAGTAGAAAGGAGAATAGTCCTGATTAATTTTAGGAGGAATAAAAGATGCCCCAAAAGCATATCCTTGTCCGGTACCAATTTTTGATGTTCGCTGGGAAGGAACCATTCCAAGTAAATCGGTCACTTTTGAAGGAACAGGAGCTGGCGCAGGTAAATCCATACCTGTCATCAAATATCCTTTTGCATTAAACACTCCACCAATCAACAATCCCACTTGAGCCGTTTGAGGTGTTGGTTCTCCCAACTTCAACTGCCATTTAGGCTTACTTATATACAAAAAAGCATTTCCCGCCATATTCTTGGCTTGAGTGCCTTTCAAAGTCATTGGCACATCCACCATAACTCCAAAATTTCCTGTCAATATCTTATTTGGGAAATCATATTGAAGAACAACATCTGCTCGAACATTAGTAAAGCTCCGGTCCATCACGGAAGTCATAAAATACCCACTTCCACTAAATGCAACCTGACTAAGTCCACCACTATTACTGAATGTTGCTCCTAAAGTAAGGTCGGCATTAAATGCTGTTCCTCCTCCAGTCGTACCAAGTACTACGGTTGCTTTCAAACCAAATCTTGAACTAGCATCAGGTACCAATCTAACATTCGACAAGGTCGTTCCAGGCACTGGCAGTTCGCTTGCAGAGGCATTGGTTAGCGTGCTTGCCGGAGGTGGAATACTCATGAATTTCATCTTGTAAAATGCGCCACCACCAAAACCATAAATGTCCATAGGTATTTGATAAGGCGCTATTCCCATAGGAATTCCCGGAACAAACTTCGCCATCGCATCTACATACCAATAACGCATGTTATTGATTTCTCCAAAAGAACCGATTACCGATACGTTTACTGTTTTAATAAATGTGGCATCAATTCCTCCAATAAAACCCTTTCCATAAAGCGGATCTTCGGCATAAAAACTCACAAACCCCTTAGCAGAAACAAATCCTAAATCACCATCGATGTATATGCTTTTGAGATCGATACCAGTTAAGTTCAAACTTGGATAAACCACTGGCTCTCCGTCTGCTGCAGTTAGCAAATTACCTGGATTCAAGCGACCTAAAATAGCCATCGTTGTGCTACCGCTGAAAGAGTTCGCCTCTCCAGTAAAGTTGACTTCTACTGTAAATTTTAACGCAATGCGTGAACCGGGAGTATCGTCCCAACTAAAGAATCCATGATCCTGTTGAACACCTAATTCGATCTCCCCTATTGTTACTGGAAATCCCGCCATTCCCTTTTGTGGACTAGCAAACGTAAAAGCTGAACAAGTCAAGTAAGGTTCTGCGGAAGTAAGTCTGAGAGCTTGGAATTGCAACCCTGGAAAATTTACAGGCACTTTCCCTATGGTGGTTGTGATACTCACACTTCCGTTCAAATTCAATTCGGGGCGGAAATTAGTAGCGTCCACATTGACAATGATTCGTGAAGTGGGCAAGAGCTGAAGTTGAGCAGCCCAAATAGGAACCGTAAGTGTATCTAAGGATCGCACATTAAATTGATATACAATTCCAGTAGCTATCGCACCTTGTGAAAGAACCGATTCGTACTTTAACAAAGTAGGAGAAAGTGGTGTTTTGATCCTTCCATTAAATCCTCCACTTACAAAGCTATTAGAGACAAATCTCAAACTCATCGTGTCGATTGCAAACGACCAATCACCCAATAAACCATTCTCCATTTCTAAAACTCGAAGCGCTTCTAATTTTCCAGAGATTCCAGTTCGGTCGATAATCAGGTCATTAATCGCAACTACTACCCGATCTTTTAGCACACTATCGGCAAGGGCTACATCGGTATCAGGGAAACGGATTTTGAATTTTTTCGGTAAGCCAACACGTAAACTTTTTAAATGAAAACCATTCCACAAGACAGAACGTTCACCCACATAATTGTCGGGATATACAATGTTTTCGGGGTTTTCAAGGTCGCTAAAATCGAGTGTGGCTTGATCAACTTTGAAAGTCCAATCATCCACTCCCGGTATCATAAATGGGCTAAAATCAAGTGCTGCTAACCAATTTCCTGAGCGGCGTACATTAAATCCAAAAGATGCCGTTACCGGCTTGAGAGCAATGCTTCCATTGGCTGTAGCAGGCTTGAGAACGGATTCGTCAAAAGTAAGTTTCCCACTCAAATGCAGAATTCTAAATCCTTGACAATCCCAGCTTACATAAGTACCCGAATCGGCAACTACACCAGCTGTTACACGTGTATTATTTAAACGGAAAT
>ENA-UOWO01001812-UOWO01001812.1-activated-sludge-metagenome-genome-assembly--contig:-NODE-1812-length-27639-cov-9.292126_pt1 | contig 27639 bp, 30 predicted proteins | sample MGYA00238148_ERZ761564 | MGnify/ENA primary metagenome ERZ761564 (study PRJEB28885, sample SAMN05720194) | activated sludge metagenome | isolation source: Anaerobic digester | place: USA...
GCCTTATGAAAAATAATGGCTTTGGTCATGTGGATTACCACAACCTCACAGGCGGTATGGTGGCATTGCATGTTGGAATCAAGTGCTGAAGTTTTTTGATATTGAACAAATATTGGTGGTTCTGGAGACATTATGAAAGTATGGTCATTAATTTTGACGCTGGTGATGGTCATGGCAAGCTTGGATGCCGAGGCGGCCCGTCGCATGGGTAGCGGTCGATCATTCGGCAAACAGTCCAGCAATGTCACACAGCGGGAGGCTGCTCCTGCTGCACCCGCTGCACCAACTCAAAATGCCACGAATTCCGCAGTCAAACCCGCTGGCGCTGCTCCCGCTGCAGCAGCGGCGCCGAAGCGGCCTTGGGGTGCCATGCTGGGCGGTTTGGCCGCTGGTCTGGGTTTGGCGTGGTTGGCCAATTCTCTGGGGTTAGGTGAGGCTTTCGGGCAAATCATCATGTTTGCGTTGCTGGCAATGGTTGTGATGATGGCCATTGGCTGGTTCATGCGGAGCCGAAAACCTGCTCAGAACCAGAATGCAGCACCTTTTGCTTTTCAGGGTGCTGGTACGGGCGGTGCGCCAGTATCTGACGTGAAACTTTACCGTCCCGAAAACGTGGGAAATGACGCGTCGGCACGCCCTTGGGAACGCAGTAGTGCGATGGCGTTTGAGACGCCCGGCATGTCGGGTGGTTCAGGGTCAATGATTGGATCGGCATTGTCTGGATCGCAAACTTGGGGTATCCCCGCCGGGTTTGATGCAGAAGGCTTTCTCAAGGCTGCCAAAGCCAACTTTGTGACCCTGCAGGCGGCTTGGGATAAATCGGATATTCATTCGCTAAGGGCCATGATGACTGATGAGATGCTCAAGGAGATTCAGGCCCAACTGGCGGAGCGTGAGGAGCACACTGGCGGCCCGGTGAACCATACAGATGTAGTCATGATCGACGCCAAATTGCTGGGCATTGAAGATCTGGGTGATGACTACATGGCCAGCGTGGAATTCTCCGGCATGATTCGCGAAGAACCCTCCGCAAGTCCGAACCCTTTCCGCGAGGTCTGGAACATGACGAAACCTAAGAGTGGTGCCAGTGGCTGGTTGGTGGCAGGGGTCCAAGCCCTGCAATAAAAAGCCCTGCTGCAAGCTGGTGATAATCGGGGACTATGGCAACACAGTCCCCTTTTTCTTTGCTTGAGGAGTTTCTGCAAAAACTCAGCTCCAGTTTCCAACCTCCAGACTGGGCGGTCGAAGAGACGCAGCGACGCGTCGTTTTGCTGCTGAACCATGTGCTGATGCAGGAGCCGGAGGCCATGGCCCGCCTGCTTCGTCAAAAAGGCCGGACCGTGATGGTGACCTGGCGCTCTGTTCGCCTTCAGCTGGTGGTGACGCCGGCGGGCTTGCTTGATCTGGCTGGGCCGCAGGCATCATCCGATTTGACGCTGACGGTGACGGAAGAATCGGCGGTTGCGCTGGTTCAGGCCGCACTCAAAGGTGACAAACCCACGGTGCGAATTGAAGGGGACGTTCAGCTGGCTGCTGAAGTCAACTGGCTGGTTGACCATGTCCGCTGGGATCTGGAAGAAGATCTATCCAGAATAATTGGTGACGTACCTGCCCATGCTGCTGCTGAAGCATTTCGCCGTGTTGCGCAGGCTCTGCGGGGATTTGTCAGCGGAACCAAATCATGACGCGCCTGTTTCGAGGCGCCTTCATTGTCTGGGTTGTGCTGCGATATGGCCTGGATGAGCTGGTCCTGACGAGTTTTCAGAAGCCCTGGCTTCGGTTGCTGGCGCGTATTGTTTCTGTGGGGCGAAATTTGCAGGCACCCCGCGGTCAGCGCTTGCGCGAAGCTCTGGAGCGTCTAGGCCCGATTTTTGTCAAATTTGGGCAGGTGCTGTCCACCCGTCGGGACCTGATGCCAGTCGATATTGCCGATGAGTTGGCGCGTCTGCAGGACCGCGTTCCACCTTTTCGGTCTGATCTGGCAGTCGCCACCATTGAGCGCGTTTTCCGGAAACCTCTGCAGGAGATATTTGTCTCGTTCGAACAGGTGCCCGTTGCCAGTGCGTCCATTGCGCAGGTGCATTTTGCGGTGCTGAAGGATCGCGCTGGCCAAAATCGTGATGTGGCCGTGAAGGTGCTGCGTCCCGGCATGTTGCCGGCCATCGAAAAGGACCTGAGCCTGATGCGCATGATGGCAGGGTGGGTGGAAGGGCTGTCCGCCGATGGCAAGCGACTCAAGCCGAGGGAGGTTGTTGCCGAGTTTGACAAGTACCTGCACGACGAACTGGATCTGGTGCGGGAAGCGTCCAGTGCAGCCCAGTTGCGTCGGAACATGGCAGGGCTGGATCTGGTGCTGATACCCGAGATGATGTGGGATTACTGCACCACCGAGGTCATCGTGATGGAGCGCATGGATGGCATCTCGATTAACCAGGTGGGCCGGTTGCGCGAAGCGGGGGTGGATATTCCCAAGCTGGCCAGAGACGGAGTCACGCTCTTCTTTACACAGGTTTTCCGGGATGGTTTTTTCCATGCCGACATGCATCCCGGCAATATCCAGGTGAGTGTGGCGCCCGCCACATTCGGCCGTTATATCTCGCTGGATTTCGGTATCGTTGGCACGCTGACTGCATCTGACAAGGAATATTTGGCCCACAATTTTGTGGCTTTCTTCCGGCGCGATTACAAGCGGGTTGCCCAGCTGCACATTGAGTCAGGCTGGGTTCCAGCCGGTACACGGGTCGACGAACTGGAGGGTGCGATTCGTTCGGTTTGCGAGCCATATTTTGATCGCCCACTGAAGGAAATCTCGCTGGGCATGGTGTTGATGCGGCTATTCCAGACCTCACGCCGGTTTCATGTTGAGATCCAGCCACAACTGGTCTTGTTACAAAAGACGCTTCTAAACATAGAGGGGCTCGCACGGGATCTGGACCCTGAGCTGGATTTATGGAGTACTGCCAAGCCTTTCCTGGAAAAATGGATGCTGGAGCAGGTTGGGCCCCAAAAATTTCTCGACAAAATGAAGGAGGAGTCTGCTGCCTACGCAAAATTTTTGCCGGAACTACCCAGGTTGCTCCACGAGTACTTAAGGCGTAACAATGGTGAAAGTGAGCGTGGCCTGCAAGACCTGCTTACAGAGCAAAAGCGGACAAACAAGCTTTTGCAAGGGCTGATTTATGGTGGTATTGGTTTTGCGCTGGGTCTAATTGCCATGCAAATCCTGATTCGCGTGCGCCTGTAGGTCAATGTCCTGACCTTAAAACAGGGTCGGCAGCCTATAATTGAAGGTTTTGCACCTTTACCAACGCCCTTAATTACGCCATGCCAATTTACGCCTACAAATGCGAGTCCTGCGGGTTCGCCAAGGACGTGCTGCAAAAGATGTCTGACGCTCCGTTGACTGATTGCCCCGGTTGCGGTGCAGCCACATTCAAGAAGCAACTTACTGCTGCAGGCTTTCAGTTGAAGGGTTCTGGCTGGTATGTCACGGACTTCAAGGGAGGCGCCGCAGGTGCGACTGCGTCTTCAGCAGGGCCGGAAGGTGGCAAAGCGGAATCTGCTACGACAGGTAGCTCTGGCGGCCAAAGTGATACCAGCTCGGCAGGAAAGTCTGCAGAGAGTGCAACTCCGGCGGCCAAAACCGAGTCGGCACCGGCCACGCCCAGTACCAGCTCTACTTCATCCGGTACGACCAAGTGAAAACGTTCATGGATTCTTTCCGGAAATGGCTGCTGGCCGGTTTGCTGGTCATCGTGCCCATTGCCATCACCGTGTGGGTACTGGAGTGGGTTATCAGCACGCTGGACAAGACCTTGCTCATTCTCCCGGCTAGCTGGCATCCTGACCAGTTGATCGGCTTTCACATTCCCGGGTTCGGCGTTTTGCTGGCGCTGGCAATTTTGTTGGTCCTGGGGGCTACGGCCAGCAATTTCTTTGGCAACAAGCTGGTGAACTGGTGGCACGCTCTGTTGAACCGCATACCCATCGTTCGCTCGATTTATTCCGGCGTGAAACAGGTATCCGACACCTTGTTCTCCGAGTCTGGCAACGCGTTCCGTAAAGCAGTTCTGATCCAGTGGCCGCGTGAAAATGTCTGGACAATAGCATTTGTGACCGGCAACCCTGGCGGCGACGTCGCCAACCATCTTCATGGTGACTATCTGAGTCTGTATGTTCCCACCACACCCAATCCTACGGGTGGCTATTTCGTAATGCTCAAGACCAGTGATTGCATTGAACTCAAAATGAGTGTGGATGAAGCGTTGAAATACATCGTCTCGATGGGCGTTGTCGTTCCGTATGCTCACGTCCCCTCATTAATCAAATAACCTGTTTGCACCCAATTAGACGGGTGCAGTTCCTGAAGAGAGCCCAAGAATGTCCATGCGTTCCCACTATTGCGGTCTGGTGACCGAAGCCCTGTTAGGCGAAACTGTCTCGTTGTGCGGTTGGGTGAATCGTCGCCGCGACCATGGCGGTGTCATTTTTGTGGACTTGCGTGACCGTGAAGGCTATGTGCAGGTGGTTTGCGATCCTGACCGGGCAGAGATGTTCAAGGTTTCTGAGGGCCTGCGAAACGAGTTTTGCGTGCAGGTAAAGGGTCTTGTGCGTGCGCGTCCGGACGGGACGACCAATGACAGCCTGAAGAGCGGCAAAGTGGAAGTGTTATGCCATGAGCTGATCGTGCTCAACCCGTCGGTAACCCCACCGTTTCAACTGGACGACGAGAATCTGAGCGAAACCACGCGCCTCACGCACCGTGTGCTGGACTTGCGCCGTCCTTACATGCAAAACAACCTGATGCTGCGCTACCGCGTTTCCATGGAAGTGCGCAAGTTTCTGGACGCCAATGGGTTTATCGACATTGAAACGCCGATGTTGGGCAAGTCCACGCCAGAAGGTGCTCGCGACTACCTAGTGCCCAGTCGTGTGCATGATGGGCATTTCTTTGCGCTTCCACAAAGCCCGCAGCTGTTCAAGCAATTGTTGATGGTGGCTGGTTACGACCGCTACTACCAGATCACCAAGTGTTTCCGTGATGAAGACTTGCGGGCGGACCGTCAACCGGAATTCACACAGATCGATATCGAGACATCGTTCCTGACGGAAGAGGAAATTCGTGACATGTTCCAGGGCATGATCAAGACGGTGTTCAAGAACACGATGGGTGTTGATCTCGGCGAGTTCCCGGTAATGCCTTATTCCGAGGCCATGCACCGCTATGGTTCGGACAAGCCTGACTTGCGAGTCAAGCTGGAATTCACTGAAGTCACTGATGTGATGACGGATGTTGATTTCAAGGTCTTCGCCGGTGCGGCAACGATGAAGGGAGGACGCGTAGTGGCACTTCGCGTGCCCGGCGGCGCTCGGGAAACGGGCGGCTTGACCCGCAGCGAGATCGATGCATACACCGAGTTCGTCAAGATTTATGGAGCCAAAGGCCTTGCATACATCAAGGTCAACGAGCTTGCCAAGGGGCGTGATGGTCTGCAATCGCCTATCGTCAAGAACATTCATGATAAAGCCATCGCTGAAGTGCTGACACGTACCGGTGCTGCGGACGGGGACCTGATTTTCTTTGGCGCAGACAAGACGAAGGTCGTCAACGATGCCATTGGTGCCTTGCGTATCAAAATTGGGCACAGCGAATTCGGCAAGAAAAATGGCTTGTTCGAAGCTGGCTGGCGCCCAATGTGGGTCGTGGACTTTCCAATGTTTGAATTTGACGACGAAGCCCAACGCTATACGGCGACACATCACCCCTTTACAGCGCCGAAGGACGGGCACGAAGACTGGATGGTCACCGCGCCTGAGAAATGCATTTCCAAAGGGTATGACATGGTGCTCAATGGCTGGGAAATGGGCGGCGGTTCGGTGCGTATCCATCGCGCCGACGTGCAGCAAAAAGTATTTGATGCCCTGAAGATCACACCGGAAGAAGCCCAGGACAAGTTTGGCTTCTTGCTGGACGCGTTGCAGTACGGAGCACCACCGCACGGTGGATTGGCGTTTGGCTTGGATCGCGTTGTGACCCTAATGACCGGTGCTGAATCTATCCGTGACGTGATTGCCTTCCCCAAGACGCAGCGCGCACAGGACTTGCTAACGCAGGCTCCCAGCATGGTGGACGAGAAGCAGCTGCGAGAATTGCATATCAAGCTTCGAAACACGGAGCTGCAGAAGGCTGGCTGAGGTTCTGGCGGGAGAGCTGAATGACGACTCCCGTTGGCGGCTACAAAATTCCACAATCCGTGCTGGTGGTGATCCACACTCCTGCACTGGAAGTACTGCTGATCCGCCGTGCCGATGCTGACGAGTTCTGGCAATCGGTCACTGGGAGCAAAGACCATGACGACGAAGAGTTTCACTTCACTGCCGTAAGGGAGGTACTGGAGGAAACGGGTATAGATTGCGGCGAAAGCAGTCCGATGGCCATTGGGCTTCGAGACTGGTGTCTTGAAAACGTCTATGAGATATATCCGCGGTGGCTCCATCGCTATGCCCCGGGGATAACACGCAATACGGAGCATCTGTTTGGTCTTGAGGTGCCTGAGCCTGTATTTGTGCGATTGAGCCCGCGGGAGCATACAGAATTTTTGTGGCTTCCATACCAGCAAGCGGCGGAAAAATGCTTTTCTCCATCCAATGCGGAGGCGATACTGATGCTTCCCCGGTTTGTGGGAAATCATTGAACCCACCTGTAGAAATGCATATCCCATGACCACGCTTCGTGTTGCCACCTACAACATCCATAAGGGTGTACAGGGTTTTGGCCCGAATCGCCGCCTGGAGATTCATAACCTGGGCCATGCAGTAGAACAGCTTGATGCAGACATCATTTGTCTGCAGGAAGTACGCAAGGTTCATCGACGCGAGGAAGAATACTTCACGCGATGGCCGGAGTTGCCGCAAGCTGATTTCCTTGCGCCGGAAGGGTATGAAGCTGTCTACCGCACCAATGCCGTGACCCGCCACGGTGAACACGGCAATGCCATGTTGTCACGATGGCCCGTGATCATGCACCAGCACGAAGACATGTCGGACCATCGATTTGAGCAACGAGGCCTGCTTCACGCCGAGGTGCTGGTGGATAGTCAATCGGTTCATGTTGTGGTTGTTCATTTGGGGCTGATTAAAGCGAGTCGCACTCGGCAGGTAGCCCAGTTGCAACGCTACATCGCACGTGAGATTCCTGAAGTAGCACCCCTGCTGATCGCAGGTGACTTCAATGATTGGGGAAACCTCGTACACACCGCGTTTGCCAAGGTGGGGCTCACTTCGTTTCAAGCTTCCAGACATCCGACATTTCCTGCCCGTCTGCCGCTGGTTCAACTGGACCATGTATTTGGCAGAGGATTGAATCCGCTTGCGGTGCATGTGCCGCGTGGTCGCATTTGGTGGCAGATGTCGGATCACCTGCCGTTGATCGCGGAATTCAGCTTCCCGAAATAAGGTACATATTGATGTCGACACTAGCGGGCGGCCATCAATTGCAACTCTTAGAAGGGGGTGGTGAGTTCTTCCCGGCGTTGACAGCGGCCATTGATCAGGCCAGGCGAGAGGTCCGACTGGAGACCTACATTTTCGATTTTGAGGGTGCTGGAACTAGCGTTGCGATGGCGCTGGAGCGTGCCGCTACACGTGGAGTTGCCGTCTTTCTGGTGATGGATGGCGTAGGTACCCCCCGCCTTCCAGCGCAATGGGTTGAACGCTTCGACCAGGCCGGCGTGAAGTGGCGCATCTTTTCACCGCTGGGAGGGCTTGGCTTGTTGATTCCCAGCCGATGGCGGCGACTGCACCGCAAACTGTGTGTAGTAGATGGCCTGCAGGCGTTTTGTGGCGGCATCAATGTGCTGGATGATTTACATGACCCAAACCATGGACCACTGACGGCTCCCAGGTTCGATTTTGCCGTTTGTGTAAGTGGGCCTCTGGTACAGGACGTGCATCAGGCGTTGGCCTTGTTCTGGACACGCATGGAAGTCAGCAGAACGGTGCGTCAGCCAGATCTGCAAGCGGCTTGGCAATCGCTGCACGAGGTCGTCGCCACGGAATGGAAAACCCATTGGCACGAAAAGCCAGTCCCGTCACGATCAACACCCAACGGTGGGGCCAGGGCGCGCGCAGGGCTAGTGCTGCGCGACAATGTTCGTAACCGGACCCGTATCGAGCGCAGCTACCGTCAGGCTATTGGAGAAGCGAGGCACGAAATCATTATTGCCAATGCTTACTTTCTCCCAGGTGCCAAATTGCGCAAAGCGCTGATTCATGCGGCCAAACGCGGTGTACGGGTGCGCCTGCTTCTGCAAGGTCGTTATGAATATTTCATGCAGTACCACGCAGCCAGGCCGGTATACGGCGCTTTGCTGGCAGCCGGTGTGGAGATCACCGAATACGCTACCAGTTTCCTTCACGCGAAAGTGGCAGTGATTGACGGGCGGTGGGCGACAGTGGGTTCTTCCAATCTGGATCCTCTGAGTTTGTTGCTGGCACGGGAAGCCAACGTGCAGGTGGAGGATGCTGCATTCGCAGCTGCTTTGCATCTGAAACTGGAGCAGGCCATGGAGCGGGATGGTCACCGCGTAGATCCCGCCGAATACGCCAACCGGCCTTGGCAGATGCGCATTCGGGACCGTGTTGCTTTCGCCCTGATGCGTTTGGCACTGTTTCTGAGCGGGAATCGCTACTGAAATAATAGCTACTCACGTACATTCTACGCGGGTTAAAGGCCAAAAACCCTACTGGCCAATCGCTGGTAATATTCGTCCATGTTAATGAAAACCCCCAATCCCATGAACTCAACCGATGAAGACATTGGTACACCGGTGTCCGTCAAGATCCGTCAGCGGCTGGTGGCGTCCCGCAAGCGTTTCAACGCCAACGACAATATTGCTGAATTCATCGAACCGGGGGAGCTCGAAAAACTGCTCGATGAAGTTGAAGAAAAGATGAAAGGCGTGCTTAGCAGCCTGGTTATTGACACTGAACGGGATCACAACACCGACAACACGGCACGCCGCGTTGCCAAGATGTATGTGAACGAGGTATTCAAAGGGCGGTATGTAACGGCGCCCGTGATCACCGAGTTTCCCAACGCCGAACACCTGAACGAGCTCATGATCGTAGGCCCCATCACGGTGCGCAGTGCCTGCAGCCACCATTTTTGCCCTGTGATAGGGAAAATCTGGATTGGTGTACTGCCCAATGAACACACCAATGTGATCGGACTTTCCAAGTACGCCCGGTTGGCCGAATGGATCATGGGTCGCCCGCAGATTCAGGAAGAAGCGGTGGTGCAGCTGGCAGACTTGATCCAGCAAAAAACCCAGCCCGACGGGTTGGCGATTGTCATGGAAGCCAGCCACTATTGCATGGCCTGGCGCGGTGTTAAGGATATGGACAGCAAGATGATTAATTCCGTCATGCGTGGCACCTTTCTGAAAGACCCGAATCTGCGTCGCGAATTCCTGTCACTCATTCCCGGAAGAGGTTGAAACCATGCTCGTACGTCTTCTTTATGCAAGCCGCGCACTGGATACTAGCGCGGACGCCATCGACACCATCCTGTCTCAGTCGCGGCAGTCCAACCCCGCCTGCGGCATCACAGGCATCCTGTGCTACGGTGGCGGAATTTTTTTGCAGGCGATCGAAGGGGGGCGCATGGCGGTCAGCGAGCTGTATGGACATATCCAGAAAGACCCTCGCCACAAGGATGTGGTCCTGTTGCACTATGAGGAAATCGCCGAGCGCCGTTTTGGTGGCTGGACGATGGGACTGGTCAACATGTCCAAGATCAACACTTCCATCCTGCTGAAATACGCCGAGAAGCCTGAACTTGACCCCTACGCAGTATCTGGCCGGGTATCCCTGGCGCTACTTGAAGAATTGATGGCCACGGCGTCGATCATCGGCCGGGCCTAGCGTTCGCCGGGCGTCTTGGCGGGTTTGCGATGATGCCGTTGATGGGCTGCGACTTCACCAGCCGTCCAACCATTAAAAAGCCAATTATTTTAGCCATCGGGACCTCGCAGAATGGGCGTGTCCAGCTATTAAAACTGGAGCGCTTGAGTTCACTGAACTCGTTTGAAGCTTGGTTGAATCAAAACCCGTACTGGCTGGGTGCGCTGGACCTCCCATTTGGATTGCCACGGGAATTAGTGGAGACGCTGACTTGGCCAACGCAATGGGAGGCCTGCATTCGTCACTATGAAGGTTTGAGTCGTGCAGACATTCGCGCCGCGTTTGCTGCTTTTTGCGATGCACGGCCCGCGGGTCAAAAATTTGCGCATCGGGCTACCGACATTCCAGCGGGATCCAGCCCGTCGATGAAATGGGTGAACCCACCAGTCGCTTATATGCTGCATGCAGGTGTGCCACTGTTGCTGAACTCGGGTGTGCACCTGCCAGGTCTGTATTCAGGTGACCTACGCCGGGTAGCACTGGAAGGCTATCCCGGATTGCTTGCACGGGAGGTCATTGGCAAGCGCAGTTACAAGAGTGATGACAAAGCAAAACAGACACCGGATCGCTTGATCGCCCGCAAAGACCTGCTGGGTGCACTGGAGAATGGTCGTACGCGCTTAGGGTTTCGCCTGAAACTAACACATGCCCAGCACGATACTCTGGTAGACGATGCGAGTGGGGATTCGCTTGATGCCGTGTTATGCCTTTTGCAGGCTGCATGGGCCCAGGCGCGCGGTGCGCCGGGGTACGGTTTGCCCAAGACGATGGATCCTCTCGAAGGCTGGATCGTTACTGCCTGATGGCAGGCTAAGGCTGTTGTGGAAGGACAGTTTCCATCACTTTGGCTGCCAGTTGTGATATTGCCAGACCGGCGGGGCAGCCCGGCATGGTCTGCATAAGCAGCTGGCGTTTCATCACGGCCTGTCGCACCATAGGATCTGCAGGAATATCGCCGAGGTGCAGCAGTTTCACACTGTGTCCTGGCTCTGAGGTAACAAAACGGTCAAGAACCTGTTGTAACTGCGCCGTGATGGCGCGACCGTCGCCCAAACGGGCCGTCTGGTTGACGATCAGCCGAACGGCTTTTCGACCCTGTTGTCCAACGAGGACCTTAATGGTGGCATAGGCATCCGTAAGCGAGGTTGGCTCCGGTGTTGCAACAACCAGCACTTCGGACGCCAGCGAGACAGCAAACAAAACAACGTCCGAAATGCCTGCCCCGGTATCCAGCAGCAGCACGTCATAGTGGGGTACCAGTCCGCTCATGATGCGCAGAAAATCATCGCGCACCTCGGGCGTCAGACGGGAGTATTCAACCATGCCCGAACCCGCCAACAAGACCGAGAAGCCGCCAGGCGCCTTGATGATGGCTTGCTCCAGCTTGGCTTTGCCAGTGAATACGTCGTGCAGGGTGATCTTGGGGTAAAGATTGAGTACAACATCCAGATTGGCTAATCCGAGATCCGCGTCCAGCACCAATACCCGGAGTCCGCGCTTGGCTAGCGCCGCTGCCAGATTGGCAGAGACAAATGTCTTGCCAACGCCGCCCTTACCACTGGTAACGGCCAACACCTTGCTGAAAGGCACTAAGGGGACACTGGGCGGCTTCGCACTCTCCAGAGTCGTGGGTTGTTTTTCACTCATGAGGTTACCTTTTGTGCGGCATTGCTGGAGCCATCGCCCTGAATGGCCTCGATCCACGCAGGTTCGCCCATTGCGAGGTGGCCGAACAGCATATTTTTCTCTTCGGCGCTGACAGAAATGACCTGCTGATGATCAATGCAGACCCGGTTGCGACCCTCGGCCTTGGCTCTGTACAACTGAACATCGGCCCGCTCGGTCCACAGTGTGTTCGTTGACCGCACCCACTCCGGTGCAAATGCACCGCCGATGCTGACTGTGACATTGAGTGTGACTAGCGGTGAAATGGGGATGGGTAGCGACTCCACGGCGTGGCGGATTCGCTCGGCAACCGCTGCGCCAAACGACACCTGACAGTTGGGCAACACCACTGCAAATTCTTCACCGCCATAGCGAGCTACGGTATCCATCGGTCGAACGCAACCTGCCAGACACTTGGCAATGGCCTGCAAGACCTGGTCACCAGCCTGATGGCCATGCGTGTCGTTCACCTTCTTGAAGTGATCAATGTCGAGCATCAGCAGCAGCGCTGAATCTCCAGATCTGGCAACCACCTCTATGCCGCGTTCCAGAACCGAGTGAAATTGCCGACGGTTGGCCAGGCCTGTCAGCGGATCCTTGAGAGATAACTCGCACAGACCATCTATGACACCCTGCAGATAAGCAACTGACGACTTCTGTGGGGACACCAATCCATCCACTGCGCCACTGTGTTTGAGTAGCGCCAGTGCATCACCCAGACTCAGGTCGGGCAGGTTGACAGGGGCAGGATTAGTTGAATCGACCACAGGGTAATTGGGATAGGATCGGGGAAAGTCTAACAGGACGACCTGTTTTCAAGTTGGGGAAATCGGCCAGATTTCCTAGGCATTATTTGAGCTTGGTAATGATCAGGGTGTCTTCGGCAAGTCAATGAAGGTTTTGATGCAACTGTTACCCCGCTGGATCGCGAGCTACCCGCGAGAACGTTTGTCCGATGACCTGGTCGCCGGCGTAATTGTGGCGGTGCTGGTCATACCCCAGAGCCTGGCGTATGCCCTGCTTGCGGGCCTGCCACCCCAGGCTGGCCTGTACGTCAGCATCTTTCCCGTTATTGCTTACGCTTTGTTGGGCAGCAGCATGACCCAGGCGGTTGGTCCCGTAGCCATTACATCCATCATGACATATGCCGTGTTAAGTCCCCTGGAAGTGCCCGGCAGTCCGCAGTACATAGCGCTGGCGGCCGGGTTGTCACTGTGCTCCGGTGTGTTAGTTCTGGCCTTTGGAGCGTTGCGGTTGGGGTTTCTTTCACAACTTCTCAGTCGACCGGTCGTCAGTGGATTTATTTCTGGCTCGGCTCTTTTGATTGTTGTCAGCCAACTCAAGTTTTTACTTGGGGTGACGGTAAATAATTCCAGCACATGGCGGGTTTTACGGTCCCTCTATGACAAGCTTTCTCAGACCAACTCCACCACACTACTGATTGGTGTGGTTACTTTGACAGTGCTGTTTTCGTCTCGCAGGTGGCTTGTAGCCGCCGCCGGAAAGTTCGGCCTTTCGAAGCTGCACGCGGAATTTTTTGTTCGTGTTATGCCATTGCTGGTTTTGGTTGTTGCCACGCTGTTTGTGGTTTTTCTTAATCTGGACCTCGCGCAAGGTGTCGCGGTGGTGGGTCTCGTGCCGGAAGGACTTGCCTCTTTGACGTTGTTTTCCCCTGATCTGGAGTCTATTAAAACGCTGGCCACACCCGCCCTGGTTCTAGCCTTCATCGGCATGGTCCAAAATATCACCATGGCCCAGGCGTTGGCAGTCAAGCGACACGAGCGCGTGGATCCCAACCGGGAACTGGTTGGACTGGGCACTGCCAATGTTGTAGCAGCCTTTTACGGTGGCATGCCTGTGGGTGGCGGTCTGTCCCGGTCCGCCATCAACACCGCTGCGGGCGCCCAAACGCCGCTAGCCAGCATTGTGTCCGCGTTGGTGCTGCTGGGTATTGTGTTGATGGGCACGCACTGGTTTGCCAGATTGCCACTTGTTGTACTGGCCGCCAGCATTGTGGTCGCAGCCGTCAGCATGATAGATATCAAAGCGTTCCGCCAGGCCTGGTCCTATGACCGCGCGGATGCTATGGCTTTGTTGGGTACCGCTATGGGCGTGCTTTTACTGGGTCTTGAGTGGGGAATCGCCCTGGGTATCGGGTTATCGCTTGCAATGCTGCTGTTGCGGGCGAGTACGCCTCACATCGCGGTTATTGGCCGGATTGCTGGTACGGAACACTTTCGCAATATCGAGCGGCACGGTGTGGAGACCATTCCCGGTGTACTTTTTTTGCGAATCGATGAAAGCCTGTTTTTTGGTAACCTGAACGCCGTGGAGTCGCGCCTGAGCACTGAGTTGGCAAGGGCGCCAGACACGCATGATGTGGTATTGATCATGAGTGCTGTGAACAGGGTGGACGCGACGGCCATGGAGGTTCTGACGGATATCAACCGTGAGTTGGGTGAGCGTCGTATCCGGTTGCATCTGGCTGAGGTCAAGGGACCCGTGCAGGATCGCCTCGTCAATTCACCGCTTTGGAAAGCCCTGTCTGGAGGTGTTCATCTCTCGGTAAACAGTGCCTATGAGGTGTTGGCGACTTCCGGGAAGGTACATACATGAAATTACTCAAGTTTTTCGCTATTGCCAACAAGGCAACGCTGATTCATTACTTGACGGCACTTTGGCTTTTGTTGAAAGACCCGCGTACCCCGCTGGCAGCAAAACTGGTCGCTGGTGTCGTCGTGGCTTATGCTCTGAGCCCCATTGACCTAATCCCTGATTTCATCCCGGTGCTTGGCTTGCTGGACGACGTTATTCTGGTCCCGTTGGGGGTGGCATTAGCAGTCAAGCTGGTGCCCACGCCGCTATGGGCGGAAATGCGGCAGCAGGCAGAAAGCTTTCAGGGACGTTTGCCAAAAATGATGTGGGGCCTACTGATCGTAGCTGCAATCTGGTTGGTGTTGTTGGCCGCCTTCATTTATTGGTTGGTGCATTCCGTACTCAACGCATGAAGATTTGGCTACCGGTGTTGGCTACCGTGTTTGCCGCGTGTTGCGTGCATTCCGCAGAGCCTTGGCCGGGTGTCGTGACCCGGGTTTCTGATGGCGACACACTTTGGGTCCGCCCGGCCAGTGGTGGTAAACCGCGCAAGGTGCGAATTGATGGCATCGATGCTCCGGAGATTTGTCAGATCTGGGGGCCTCAATCGCGCGATGCGTTGGCGAAGCGGCTTTTGCGCCAGACTGTGCTGGTGCAGGTTCGAAGCAAAGACAGCTATGACCGCACGCTGGCCAATCTCAAGTTCAGAGGTGAAGATGTGGGCGATTGGATGGTAAAGCGTGGATATGCGTGGTCATACCACTACCAGCGCAACGTGGGCCCATATCCTGAGCAGGAGATGCAGGCGAGGGCCAATCGACGCGGGCTCTTTGCTCATATACGGTTCATCCGGCCCAGGGAATTCCGGAAAGAACACGGCGCCTGCAAATGATCAGTGACGCGAGCCACATACCACGCATGAAGTATTGCGGGGCAGGCCGATATCGCTCCACTCCATCGAACGTCCGTCAAGCATGAGCAGACGTCCAGCAATAGATTGTCCTGCCCCGCTGAGTAGCTTCAGGGCTTCTGCCGCCTGCATGGAGCCGATGATGCCAACCAGAGGAGCGAACACCCCCATTGTTGCGCAGCGGGTTTCTTCAAAGTTGGCGTCCGGAGGGAAGACACAGGCATAGCAGGGCGAATGGTCATCACGAGCGTCATACACGCTGATCTGCCCATCAAAACGAATGGCCGCCCCGGATACGAGGGGTTTGCGATGTTTGACACAGGCTGCATTGACCGCCTGCCGAGTGGCAAAGTTGTCGCAACAGTCCAGTACCACATCAGTTTGCTCTACCAGGGTGTCTAGCAGACCAGCATTGGCACGGGCCTGAATGACAGTTACGGTCACATCGGGGTTGATTGCTGCAATAGCCACTTTGGCGGAAGTAACCTTGGTCTCTCCCACGCGAGCAGTGGTATGCGCGATCTGCCGCTGTAAGTTAGTGAGGTCCACAGTATCGTCATCGACCAGTGTGATGTGCCCGACACCAGCAGAGCCCAGATACAGCCCAACGGGTGAGCCCAACCCGCCAGCGCCAACTATCAGCGCGCGGCCACTGGAGATCTTCTCCTGTCCCTCGATGCCAATTTCGTTCAGCAGGATGTGGCGCGAGTAGCGCAGAAGCTGGTCATCTGTCATGGTGGAGCCGTCGCATCAGCTCTTGTAGGCATGGCAGGCCTAGTTTTCCTTAATCTCTTCCTTGCGCTCGGTCAGCGTTTTGCTGACCATGACAGGGCGACCCTTGAGTTTGTTGATGGCCTGCATAAGCGGAAAGTCTTTGTCAGAGCCGAACTCAGCCACTTTGCGGTCTGCAGCAGGTTTTTTGGATTCGTCTTCCAGTTTTTTCAGTGCTTCGTCACGTGCTTTCTCGCGAGCAACATCTTTCTTTTCTACGCCCTGGCCGCTATTGAGGTGCTTTTCAAGATCCGCTTCGCGCGTACGCAGCGCCGCGAACAAGTTACCTTCTTCGGTTTCATCGACCATCACATCCGGCACGATTCCCTTGGCCTGAATTGAGCGGCCACTCGGCGTGTAATAGCGGGCCGTGGTGATCTTCAGGCCGGTGTCAGGTCCCAACGGGCGAACCGTCTGTACCGATCCTTTGCCAAAGGTCTGGTTACCCATGATCACGCCACGTTTGTAGTCCTGCAACGCGCCAGCCACGATTTCACTTGCGGATGCCGAGCCTTCATTGACCAGCACCACCAGCGGGATGGTCTTCAGGCTTGCAGGAAGGCGCTTTAGTGGATCTGGGCCACCGCGGCGCTGATAAAACTCGGGCGACGCCTTATATGTGAACTTGCTATCTGCCAACTGGCCGTTGGTGGAGACCACAGTGACGTTTTCCGGCAGAAATGCTGCAGACACCGCCACGGCGGCGTCCAGTAGCCCACCCGGATCGTTACGCAGATCCAACACCATACCTTTGAGGTTGGGGTCCTGCTTGTAAACCTCTTCCACCTTGCGTGCAAAGTCATCGACAGTTCGCTCCTGGAACTGGCTCAATCGGATCCAGGCATAGCCCGGTTCCATCACTTTGCCACGAACCGACTGGGTACGAATTTCTTCACGTGTAATCGTGACGGGGAAACTGCGGTTTTCATCTTTACGGAAGATGGTGAGGATAACCTTGGTGTTAGGCTCGCCACGCATGCGCTTGACGGCTTCGTTCAGTGGCAGGCCTTTGACTGCCGTGTCGTCGATTTTGGTGATCAGGTCATTGGTTTTGAGACCAGCCCGAAATGCAGGCGACCCTTCGATTGGCGTCACCACCTTGACCAGTCCATCTTCCTGTGTGATCTCAATGCCTACGCCCACAAAACGGCCTGAGGTACCTTCTCGGAATTCCTTGAAAGACTTTTTATCGAAATATTGCGAATGTGGGTCCAGACTCGCAACCATACCGGTAATGGCTTCGGTGATGAGTTTTTTCTCGTCCACCGGTTCTACGTAGTCACTTTTGACGATGCCGAATACGGAGGCTAGTTGCTGCAACTCTTCCAGCGGAAGTGGCGCCAGCGTTCCGCGCGCAACTGTTTGAAGCGATACCGTCGTCAGCGCTCCGGCAACAACGCCCACAGAAATCCAGCCCGCAATTTTCAGTTTTTGACCCATATAACATCCTGTGCAGCAAAAACTGCCGCTTCAATATACACCTTGGAGGCAAGCTTTGCCTCTCAGTTCCCCTGTGCTCGAGTATTTGAGGGCAACCAGCTGGTGGCAATCGTCAAATCTGGTCGAATTTACTCAAGCTTTACCTTGGGCCGCCACGGCGGCAGCGGCTTTGGCGGCAACTTCGGCATCGCCTAGGTAGTAATGGCGAATCGGTTTCAGGTTGGCGTCCAGCTCGTAAACCAGAGGAATACCGTTGGGGATGTTGACCCCGACAATATCGTTATCGGCGATGTTATCCAGATACTTCACCAATGCGCGGATGGAATTTCCGTGCGCTGCCACAACGATGCGCTTGCCGGCCTTGATGGCAGGCGCCATGGATTCGCTCCAGAAAGGCATTACCCGCGCAACGGTGTCCTTCAGGCACTCTGTAAGTGGTATCTGGTCAGGTTGCAGTCTGGCATAGCGGACATCACCCCGCTCACAGCGAGGGTCTGTAGCTTCTAGCGCCGGAGGCGGCGTGTCGTAGCTGCGGCGCCACACCAGCACCTGTGCGTCGCCGTACTGTTTGGCCATGTCGGCCTTGTTCAGCCCTTGCAGAGCCCCGTAATGGCGCTCATTGAGGCGCCAGCTGTGCACTACAGGCAGCCAGGTACGGTCCATTTCGTCCAGACAGTGCCACAGGGTCCGCGTAGCTCGCTTTAGTACGCTGGTGTAAGCCAAATCAAAGTCATATCCCTCGCTTTTTAGCAATCGCCCGGAATTTTTTGCCTGTTCAATGCCGGTGGGGGTCAAATCCACATCAGTCCAGCCAGTGAAGCGATTTTCAAGGTTCCAGGTGGATTCGCCATGGCGGACGAGAACAAGTTTGTACATGTTTGGGGAGGAAGAGTTTGGGGAAATGGGGCCGCCTGCGAAGGCATGCCCCGCCATTCTATAAAATGACTGGTTTTACAGTTGGTAACAAGATTGGAATGTTTGTGAAATTCATTATGGATAACTGGATGCTGCTGGCTGTTGCGTTTGCATCGGGCGCCATGTTGATATGGCCAGTGGTTCAGGGGGCAACCAATGCTGGCCTGAGTGCGGCGGGGGCTGTTCAGTTGATCAACCGCGAGAAAGCGGTGGTGATTGATGTTTGTGAAACCACCGAATTCGCGGCTGGGCATGTGGGGGGCGCTAAGAACATACCCCTGAGCCAGCTGGAGGAAAAACTGCCGGGAGTCGTCAAGAACAAGTCTGTGCCTGTCATTCTGGTCTGCCAAAGCGGCGCGCGCTCAGGGCGCGCAGTGGCAGTGGCGAAGAAGTTGGGTTATGAGCAGGCCCAGTCTCTGGGCGGTGGGCTCGGTGCCTGGAGATCCGCCAACCTGCCTATTGAAAAGGCTTGATCAGGCCTGAAGTTAGCTCCCAGAGGTTCAACATGCAAACCGTCAAGATGTACACCACAGCCGTTTGCCCCTACTGCATTCGTGCCAAGCAACTGCTGAATGCCCGGGGCGTTTCCGAGATAGAGGAGATCCGCGTGGACCTGCTTGCCGACGAGCGGAGTCGCATGATGGAACTCACAGGGCGGCGCACCGTACCGCAGATATTCATAGGCCAGACTCACGTCGGTGGCTGCGATGACTTGATGGCGCTGGACGGGCGAGGTGCCCTGATGCCCTTGCTCACTGGCACCTGAGATAATCTGCTTCGACTGATTTTCTTACGTTCCTGATTGCCGACGCACCCGTTCTACCAACCGGGCCGGCTTCGTTTTAACCTGAAAGAGTTTCCATGGCTGACCAGCAAGACCCCGTGTTCCAGATACAGCGCGTTTACCTGAAGGGCGCTTCCTTGGAGCAGCCCAATTCTCCGGCCATTCTGCTGGAACAGGAGCAACCCACTGTTGATATACAGCTGGGCGTCAATGCATCGCCGGTGGCCGACGGCATTTTTGAAGTTACCGTGACCGCGACCGTGCAGACCAAGATCAAGGACAAAACCGTGTTTCTGATCGAAGCCCAGCAGGCCGGCATATTTGAGATTCGCAACCTGCCTGAAGAGCAGATGAGTCAGATCATGGGCATCGCTTGTCCCCAAATCGTATACCCCTACCTGCGTGGTAACGTTGCGGATCTGATCCAGCGCGGAGGTTTTCCGCCTGTGCACCTTTCAGAAATCAACTTCCAGGCCATGTACGAGCAACAGCAGGCGCAGACGGATGACGCTGCCCCACGCATTGTGACGCAATAGGATATTTCTGGCATCTAGCCCCGTCCATTATGCGTTAGTCGCTATGAAAATAGTAGCGCCATGAGAATCGTCATTCTGGGTGCAGGTGCATGGGGTACGGCATTGGCTGTCAGTGCGTGCCAAAACACAAAGGCCGGTCACGTCGTCAGCCTGTGGGCCAGGGATCCTTTGCAGGCCTCAGGCATGCGCGCCGAACGTGTGAATGCCCGTTACTTGTCAGAAGTAGCTTTGCCCTCTCAACTGGATATTTTCTCCGGCCCGCTGGACCCGCTGAAAATGGACCTGATTGTGGTGGGGACTCCCATGGCGGGCCTGCGCGGCATGCTGCAGCAATTGCAAGAATGTAAGGTGCCTGTTGCGTGGTTGTGCAAAGGGTTTGAACCTGCTTTTGAATCCGACTCTGGCCTTCTAGCTCATGAAATACAAGCTCGGGTTGCTCCCAAGTTGCTAGCGGGTGTCCTGAGCGGGCCTAGTTTTGCGCAGGAAGTGGCTCTTGGCAAACCGACCGCACTGGTTGCTGCGAGCGAACATGAGTTGGTACGCGACGCATTGGTCGAAGCCTTTCATAGCCCATCATTGCGTGTATATGCCAACGATGACATCGTCGGTGTGGAGGTGGGGGGCGCGGTCAAGAACGTCCTCGCCATTGCGACCGGCCTGTGTGATGGCCTTCAGCTTGGCCTCAATGCCCGTGCAGCGCTCATCACGCGGGGCTTGAGCGAAATGATCAGATTGGGCGTTGCTTTGGGTGCCAGGGCAGAGACTTTCATGGGCTTGAGCGGGCTGGGCGACCTTGTTCTGACAGCGACCGGTGATCTTTCACGTAATCGCAAAGTGGGTCTCGCCCTGGGGCGGGGACAAACCCTGACCCAAGCGATAGAGTCATTGGGGCACGTGGCAGAAGGCGTTTACTGCGCGCGCACGGTTGTGCAGCGCGCCCAAAACCTGGGGATAGACATGCCAATTTCATCCGCCGTCGTGGCGTTGCTGGACGGGCAGATAACGCCAGCGCAGGCGGTGACAGCCTTGATGGGCCGTGAGGCCAGGGAAGAAACCTGATACCTGCAAAATTGACTACGATGAATCAGAACTTTGGCTTTACCACTATAGAGCTGGCCCAACTGGCAGCGTCAGATACCGCGCGTGCGTTACAGGAAGATGTGGGCACTGGTGATCTCACCGCTGGTTTGATAAATGCCTCACGGCGTGCCCGAGCGCATGTTCTGGCACGCGAGCCCGCCATCATCTGTGGTGCCCCGTGGGTGGAGGCTGCCCTTCGTCAACTGGACCCCGATGTTCGTATTCACTGGCTTGTAGGCGAGGGCCAGTGGTGCAAAGCGGATCAGGTTGTACTGGAGCTGGAAGGCTCGGCCCGGGCACTACTCTCTGCTGAGCGTACGGCACTTAATTTTTTGCAGCTGCTCAGTGCCGTAGCAACCAAAACTGCCCGGTATGTTGAGGCTGTGCGCGGCTCGCGTGCGCAAATTGTGGATACCCGTAAAACCTTGCCAGGTCTGCGGCTCGCGCAGAAGTATGCTGTGAAAACCGGCGGTGGAACCAATCACCGGATCGGTTTGTATGACGCTGTTTTGATCAAGGAAAACCATATTGCCGCCGCCGGTGGAGTGACGCAGGCGTTGAGGGCTGCTGCCAAAGTCGCCGCTCAGGCAAGCTTCATCGAGATTGAGGTGGAAACGCTGATCCAACTGGAAGAGGCCTTGCAGGCCGGTGCCCGGATGGTATTGCTCGACAACATGGAGACTCATATCCTTCGGGAAGCGGTTCGCATCAACGGCGGGCAGGCCATTCTTGAAATATCCGGTGGCGTGACGTTGGAAAGCGTCCATGCCCTTGCACTAACTGGGGTGGACCGTATCTCAATTGGGTCGTTGACCAAAGACGTTAAGGCAACGGATTTTTCGATGCGCCTTAAGGAGCTTTGATGCATGCTGGACAAACCGTGGGCGTGAACCCCGTGATTGACGTAGATTACGAGCAACCCGCAACTGAGGGGGCGTCAGCCTGCCTGACCAAACACGCCTGGGCGCGTGTGCCGTTGGAGCCTGGTCCGTTTGAGCGTGCGGCACTCAAGGAAAAGATTCGCCGGTTGCTGAAGGACCGGAATGCCGTGATGGTTTCACACTACTACGTCCATCCGGATCTGCAGGACCTGGCTGAAGAGACGGGCGGTATTGTCAGTGACTCCCTGGAGATGGCACGCTTTGGCCGTGACCATTCTGCACAAACTCTGGTGGTATCTGGTGTTCGCTTCATGGGTGAAACATCAAAGATTTTGTCGCCCCAAAAAACCGTTTTGATGCCTGATCTGGATGCCACCTGTTCGCTGGATTTAGGTTGCCCCATCAATGATTTCAGCAGCTTTTGCGATACTCATCCTGACCGTACGGTGGTTGTTTATGCCAATACCAGTGCGGCGGTGAAAGCCCGCTCCGACTGGCTGGTCACATCTAGCTGCGCGCTGGACATAGTGCGAGCCCTTAAAGACAAGGGCCACAAGATCCTGTGGGCGCCTGACCGACATCTGGGTAGTTACATCCAGCGTGAGACCGGCGCTGATATGGTGATGTGGAATGGCGCTTGCATCGTCCACGATGAGTTCAAGGCTTTTGAACTGCAAGCACTTATGAAAGAGCACCCCGGTGCAAAAGTTCTGGTACACCCCGAGTCGCCCGCCGATGTGGTGGCGCTGGCGGACTCTGTGGGCTCTACCTCAGGCATTCTGAAGGCTGCTCACGAGATGGATGCCAAAGTGTTCATCGTCGCCACTGACAACGGCATGATGCACAAATTGCGTACGCTCAATCCTGGCAAGCTTTTCATTGAAGCGCCCACCGCAGGCAACAGTGCTACCTGCAAAAGCTGTGCGCATTGTCCCTGGATGGCCATGAACAGCCTGGCAGGAGTGGTTCACGTCCTTGAGACGGGCAACAATGAAATCCAGGTTGATCCGGCGTTGGGCCTTCGTGCCCGTGTGCCGATTGACCGCATGTTGGCGTTCACCGCTGCGCTCAGGAGCGGACAAAATGCAGGCGCGCTTGTGCCGGATATCGGTGCGGCCTGAGACCTAAAACTCCAGGTTGTCGATCAGGCGCGTAGTGCCCAACGTAGCCGCTCCCACCGCGACCAGTGGCTCGCTCTCCGTTGGCGGCAAAAGATCAGTGCGACGCCGTATCACCATGTAATCGGGCTTCCAGCCGCGCTGGGTCAGGGTGTCCATGCCTTGGGCCTCGATGGAGGCAATGTCTTTGTCACCAGTCTTTAACGTAGCCGCCATGACTTTGAGTGCGCGCGAGAGGTGCACGGCTTCTTCCAGTTCCGCCGGCGATAAGTACCCGTTGCGTGATGACAGTGCCAGCCCGTCGGGCGCGCGGTTCGTTTCGCCGCCCACGATATCAATGGGCATTGCAAACTGCTGAACCATGCGGCGGATGATCATCAGCTGTTGGTAATCTTTCTTGCCGAATACCGCAATACGGGGCTGCACGCATGCAAATAGCTTCATCACCACGGTGCTAACGCCAATGAAGAAGCCAGGGCGAAAGTGTCCTTCCAATATGTCCGCCAGCTCTGCGGGTGGGTGCACTTTGTAGGTTTGAGGCTCCGGATAGAGTTCATTTTCGTGGGGTGCAAATAACACGTCACAGCCCGCCGCCGTGAGCTGGGCGCAGTCTGATGTCCAGGTGCGTGGGTAGGTGTCGAAGTCTTCGTGCGGCAAAAATTGCAGACGGTTCACAAAGATGCTGGCCACGGTCACATCACCCAAAGTTCTGGCTTGATTGACCAGTGCGATATGCCCCTCATGCAGATTGCCCATGGTGGGAACAAATGCAGGCCGCTTGTAAGCAGCAAGAAGATCACGCAGCTCGGTAATGGTGCGGGCGATTTGCATGGCGGATCAATAAGTATGCAGGGTGGGGTCGGGGAAACTCTGGTCCTTGACAGCAGCCACAAAGCGGCGCACGGCATCATCCACTCCGGAACTTCCGTCCATGAAGTTGCGGACAAAACGTGGCAATTTTCCCGTGGCGATGTTCAGCATGTCGTGTAACACCAGAACCTGACCGCTGCACTGAACACCGGCCCCGATGCCGATCACAGGAATGGGCAACGCCGCAGTCACTTCCTGCGCCACCGCGGCAGGGATGAGTTCCAGCACCAGCATGGACGCACCGGCATCGGCCAGTTCTTGCGCCTGGCGCTTCAGCAGGGCAGCGCTATCCTCGGTTCGACCCTGAATGCGGTAGCCGCCCAGTGCATGAACCGATTGCGGCGTGAGCCCTAGATGCGCACACACCGGTATGCCCCGCCCCACCATGAATCGCACGGTGTCTGCCGTCCAGCCACCACCTTCGAGCTTGATCATGTGCGCACCGGCCTGCATGAGCAGTGTGGCGCTTCGCATTGCCTGCTCCTTAGATTCCTGGTAGCTACCAAACGGCAGGTCGCCAATGATCCAGGCTGTGCGGTTGCCCCGTGCCACGCAGCGGGTGTGGTAACACATTTCGTCTAACGTGACAGGTACCGTGCTGGGCTGGCCTTGCAGCACCATGCCCAGGGAGTCGCCCACCAGCATACAGTCCACGCCCGCTGCGTCCAGCGCATGGGCAAATGTGGCGTCGTAGCACGTGAGCATTGTGATCTTTTCACCCGTGGCGTGCATGTCCCGCAGGCGGTGCAGCGTGATGGGCTTGCGCGTGGAAGGCGTGGCAGATGGATTCATGATTCAGGTCCTTGCGGGGAGAGAATAGTTGGCAGCGCCTCAGTCGCCATGGCGGGGTAATCCAGACTGAAATGCAGGCCCCGGCTTTCATGCCGCCCCTGTGCCGAGCGCACGATCAGATCGGCCACCTGCACCAGGTTGCGCAGCTCCAGCAGGTCGCGCGTGACGTGAAAATGTGCGTAGAACTCCTGAATTTCACGCTTTAGAAGCGCGATGCGGTGCGCGGCGCGATCGAGCCGTTTGTTGGTGCGCACAATGCCCACGTAGTCCCACATGAAGCGACGCAGTTCGTCCCAGTTGTGGGAAATCACCACAGCCTCGTCGGCATCGGTCACACGGCTATCATCCCAGGGCGGCAAGTCTGGTGAAGCAGCCGATCTCATACTGACAATGTCCTGCGCCGCCGCGCGTGCAAACACCATGCATTCCACCAGTGAGTTGCTGGCCAGCCGGTTGGCCCCGTGCAGTCCGGTGCAGGCGGTCTCTCCAATCGCATACAGCCCTGGCACATCGGTGTGGCCATGCAAATCGGTCAATACGCCGCCGCAGGTGTAGTGGGCAGCAGGCACCACGGGAATGGGCGATTTGCTGATGTCAATGCCCAGCTCCAGGCAGCGCGCGTAGATATTGGGGAAGTGCTCCTGCAGGAATGCCAATGACTGGTGCGAGATGTCCAGGTACATGCAGTCAAAGCCACCCTTCTTCATCTCGTAATCGATGGCACGGGCCACCACGTCGCGCGGCGCCAGCTCGGCACGTGGGTCATGCTGGGGCATGAAACGCGTACCGCCTGCCTGAGCTGGCAGCCGGAGCAGCCCCCCTTCACCACGCACCGCCTCGGTGATCAAAAACGACTTGGCGTGCGGGTGATACAGGCAGGTTGGGTGAAACTGGATGAACTCCATGTTGCTGACGCGACAGCCTGCGCGCCACGCGGCCGCTATGCCGTCGCCCGTGGCGGTGTCGGGATTGGTGGTGTACAGATAGACCTTGCCCGCGCCGCCTGTGGCCAGAATGGTGTGGGGAGCGCTAAAGGTCACCACGTCATCAGTGGTTTCATCCAGCGCGTAAAGTCCCAGACAACGGTTGTTTGAAGCCTCTACTGTCGTTCTGCCGGTTTTGGCGTCGAGTTTGTCCTGTGTGATCAGGTCCACCAGCATGTGGTTCTCAAACAGCGTGATATTGGGCGTGCGGCGCACCTGGGCGATGAGCGTTTTTTGAACAGCGGCACCGGTGGCGTCAGTCACGTGCACGATGCGCCGGGCGCTGTGGCCCCCCTCGCGGGTGAGGTGGAGTTCGCCGTGCTCCTTGGAAAACGGCACGCCCAGCTCGCGCAGCCAGGCAATGCTTTCCGGCGCATGTTCCACGACGAACCGTGTGGCTTCGGGGTCGGACAGGCCGGCTCCAGCCACCAAGGTGTCGTCCACATGCGACTCGAAGGTGTCGCCTTCGGCCAGCACGGCGGCAATGCCACCCTGCGCCCAGCCGCTGGAGCCATCGCTCATTGCACGTTTGGTGAGAATGGCCACGCGGTGAGTCGGAGCCAGGTGCAACGCGGCACTCAGTCCTGCCAGGCCGCTACCGACAATAAGCACGTCGAATTCAAATGCAGGAGAGGTCATGCGCAGGGGTTCTTTCGCGGTTAGGCGGGCGGTAACGGTCGTCCAGGGACGCGGTCACGCAGGTGAGTAGGCCAGGCGTACGTAAATGGGCGCGAATGCTTCGGCCTGCGTGATCTCGATCAGGGTTTCCTTGGCCAGCTCCAGCATGGCGATAAAGGTCACTACAAGCACGGCAGCACCTTTGGTGGGGTCAAACAGATGTTCAAACTCCACAAACTTGCGGCCCTGCAAATGGCGCAGCACGATGCTCATGTGCTCGCGCACCGACAGCTCTTCGCGGCTGATCTTGTGGTGCTGGATCAGTTTGGCGCGCTTCATGATGTCACGCCAGGCTTCCTGCAGTTCCACCACATGCACATCGGGGAAACGCGGCTGCAGCGATTGCTCGATGTACACCTGAGCCTTCAGGAAGTCGCGGCCAAACTGCGGCATCGCGTTGAGCTTGGCGGCTGCCAGCTTCATCTGCTCGTATTCCAGCAGGCGGCGCACCAACTCTGCACGCGGGTCTTCGGGCTCCTGCCCCTCGGCGACTTTGCGCGGTGGCAGCAACATGCGTGATTTGATCTCGATCAGCATCGCTGCCATCAGCAGGTATTCGGCCGCCAGTTCGAGGTTGCGGCCCCGAATTTCGTCCACATACACCAGATACTGGCGCGTCAAGCCCGCCATGGGGATGTCCAGAATGTTGAAATTCTGCTTGCGGATCAGGTACAGCAGCAAGTCCAGCGGGCCCTCAAAGGCCTCCAGAAACACCTCCAGTGCGTCTGGAGGGATGTACAAATCCTGTGGCATGGCGAACAGCGGTTCGCCGTACAGGCGTGCCAACGCAACCTGGTCCACAACGTCAGGCATGCCCGCCAAAGCCGGTGTGAGCGCCGGTATCAGCGAATCGCTGTCAACAGTCTGGGTCATTCAGTTGCTATAAAAATAGTAGCTACAAACGCATATCCGGAGAGGACTAGGTCCCTATTTGGCTACCAATGCCGTGCTATTTTGAGTCGGTCTGGTAGACGTAGGGCTTTTGTGGCACGCGCGCGGCCCGGTACTCGGCCCAGGCGTTACGGTCTACGGCTTTGTCCCACAGCAATTCGCGGCCCAGACGCTGCTTGGCCTCCAGATCAGGCTTTGCAGCTTTGAGCTGGTCGATGAACTGGGTGGCTTCAGACTGGTAGTCCGGGCGGCGGAAGATGGATTGCAATAACGACATAAACTTACCTCTTTGGTCAATTTTACCGGGGCTGACATGCACAACTGTAATTTGTTCTCCATCCGGCGTTTCCTGATCATGGCGGCGCTGCTGGGGGCGGTGTTGGGGCTGGCCGCCTGCGACCAGCAGCGCATCAACGAACTCGAAGACGGCGTGGCCACTGAAGGTGATGTGCGACTGAAGTTTGGAGAGCCCGAAAAAGTGTGGGAAGGGCCTAGTGGCGCCCGGATATTTGAATACAACCGGCAGCCGGCTGGGCATGTCAACTACATGATCACCATTGGGACTAACGGCAAAATGAGCGCCCTGCGCCAGGTGTTGACGCCTGAAAACTTTGCCAAAGTGCAACCTGGCATGGTGATGGAAGACGTGCGCAAAATGCTGGGTAAACCGATGAAAGTTACGCCCTACGAGTTCAAGCGGGAAATTGCTTATGACTGGCGTTTCATGGATACCCAGAAATCGATGGTGTTCACCGTGTACTTTGACC